>JAABUS010000503.1_pt1 | contig 98737 bp, 117 predicted proteins | sample 5560161 | NCBI WGS metagenome assembly JAABUS01 (sample SAMN10711885, study PRJNA513376) | rock metagenome | isolation source: Antarctica rocks | place: Antarctica: Victoria Land, Trio Nunatak nord | collected 2016-01-04
GTCACATCACTCTCCGCTTTCCTGGTGCTATTAAGTACGCACGCCTTCGCCCTCTTCAGACCACAGAAACCTTGTCCGCTGCGCACGTGGGTGGAAACATTTCACGTGATCTTCGGCCTCGACAACAACCCATTTTCTCTGCCACTTAACATGCCTTCCGATTTGAGTGCTCTGATCGACTAATCGCCATTATCCATCACATTTCTGATTTCCTTTCTGGCTCTGACGTAGCTATACATGGAATATTCGCTATGTGGGGCCATCATTTTTCAGCTTGACAATTATAGAACACCAGTCATGGCCTGCACAATCATGCCTCTGTTTGTCAGGTACTACCTTCAATCCTAATCATGGAAAAAAGTGTCTCCTTGTTGGTCTTTGCGGCTGCGGTAGCCCAAGCTGTGCCAATCGTTGATTAATCAACAATCCAGAATATCACCTACGGCGCACTACTCCACACCCTACAGATGGGCTTTTGGACGGCTGTCTATAAATCTTACTCCAGTGGACCATACACGCAGGGTTGTCTTGTCATTTGATGGACTTCACCTCCTCGATCTTGTCGATTATGTTGCGAAACAACCTTATTCGACATGGGCCAGCATCCTGAAGAACTCAGTGGCATATCCTAATGCTTGGGCAAGCTCTCCGTCCGACAGCTTTCCAGGAACGACCGCACTTGTCACCAGAGCTTCGCCACGAGATTCGGGTATCTGGTGGGATGACGGCTGGGACCGCTCTTCTGTAGCCCCCGTCATCTAACCGCACTGGCCCTGTCGGTACCGAGTGTGACTGTTCAGAAGAGGTGGATCTAAACTCCAAGCCTCTGTCTGGTGGTGGTGCGTTCAATCTCTCTGCTTTGCTTATGCAAAAGAAATCGTGGGGGACGTGCGAGGTAGTCTATTCCCATAACTTCATCCGCCCTAATACGGTTTTCGAAGTTGGTAGGGGTAATTGTCTTGTGACTACCTATACGGATAAGCATCCCACCTACGAATTCCTGAACGGGCCATCTGGTGTTGGTCTATCGCAGGGTTATTTCCCTGAGGTTTCCTCGGTTGGAAGCCACAGCACAGCTCAAGAAGCCTGGGATGATCTCCACTGCAAATTGCCCTATGGTCCCCCCCCGGTTTTCATAAGCGGAAGCATTTGGCTCACCTTCCCAGGACTGCTCTCTGTGACTGGGTCAATGGCGACTTCGCCAACGGCACCAAAACCCCGAAGGCGATCCCTCCCTCTATGGCGCGAACTGCCAAGCAATCACCTGGGCTCAATCCGACGGCGGATACCTAGTCGCCAACGGCTCGCTCCCCAATCGCACACTCCAAGCCGCACTCACGTTCACCGACCGCCGTCTCGGCACTTTCCTCAAACATCTCTAGGCCGCGGGAGAACTCGATAGCATACTCGTCCTTCTCGGCTCTAAGCAATGCCAAGGCCTTGTCGACCTTAAAGCGCTAGATTTGTTTGACCAGAGCACCGTGGTGGACGGTGCAGGCGTTCCTGTCGTGGTTTCCACTGGCGATGACGGAGGGATCGTGTGGTTCCAGCACGCCTCGGACGCGCAAACCGCCAAGCAAAATCACCTTTCCAACTCCTCCCTCGGCATTCAGTACGTCCTGGCTAGCGAACAAGTCCAGAAAGCCGGATACAGGTCTCGTATCTCGACTCTCGCGTTCCAGACCTGGTCATTGGCGTCAAAGTGGGGAGGCTGTGGGCTCACAGCTTCCGATTCAAGGACCATGGATGCTTCTTGCCCCAGGGTTGAATGCACCTTTGCTGGCTTATAATCCGAAGATCAAGGCCAAGAGTGTCAACGAGACTATTAGCAATCGACAAGTGGCCACAACGTTGCTGCAGGTGCTAGGACTCCCATTGAGTCGGTTGGAATGGTATCGGAGTGAGGGACAACGAGTCTGCCGCGGTTCTTTGAGGGGGTAAGTGCGTCGTGAGTTCGGAGGTTATGGGTGCGGAATGCATGTAGATGAGATTTCATATTTACATCTGATTGCTGTTCCCATGCAATGACTTCCTTCATAAGTAGCTCCAACCCTCGCACCAAGTGCTGCTAAGAACATACTCTCTACCTAGATCTCTTTTAGCGTAAGAGTTCATCACCCTGATCCTCTGGTTCCCTAGCCACGACTGTGGCCCCAAAGTGCTGTACCCAGCACACTGGCAAGCTACTTTCCCAAAAATAATTATTATTGATCTGGACAACAATCTTCAGAGGTATAGCGAAGGTGAGGATGAGTATCAAAACCCAGAAAGGGTTGGATGCGTCAGGCTTGCTGTTTAAATAACCCCAACTTCTTACTCGGGGGCCAAAGACGAAGTTAAGGCAGATAGATACCCTGAATCGAAATTCGAGGATTTTCACAATGCTAACGTTGAAATTTTTTTAAAAGTCAATGTTTGTTTGATAAAGTATTCGACATAGGTCTGCGTTTACGCAAATTAGACTTCGTATCTGCCGGCTCAGAGGTGAACTAGGAATAGCTATATTCGAAGAATTTTGCAGAACTTAACAACACCCATGAACTTATCTCAGCCTCTTCAGGCGCACCAAGTAATTTCCGCTAGCAGGGAATTAATTCATTATCGAAGTCACCGCTGTAAGGACCAGAATAGCATCACTACTCATACAGAATGAACGGCTACTTTAACCAAAAAACCACCAGTCTCGATAGACCACGGTTCCGGGCCCTGGCCAACTTGCTGGCGATGCTTAATGGAGGCAGCTAGGCACACCAGTGTTCGAGGAAGTATGATGAGGTTGCTAACATCGATGCCGATGCGCTTAACGATGCTGCAACCGTTCGTCCAGAACTAATCTCAGTATTGAGACATGTGGAATTGGACAGAAAGTTCCTGGATAGGCTGGCGGAGGTGTTTTCGAGGGGCAGGACAGACCTGACGTATTCCGCATCAACCGGGTCGTAAAGATGTCTCAAAAAACCGAGAGCTCAGCTTTAACAGATTTAGACCCGCCAAATTCCTTTGCTGCATGTACTAGTCGATGAGAATTCGAAAACCGAGTTGACGTGTACGTGAGGTGAAATAATGGTCTTGACGACAAGGACCAAACAGTCTTTCGGAGACTGGAAGAGCTTTACTTCGGGTTGTGCTCGCGGACCTGTAAGCTGCGAAGTATATTTCTACCCTCATTTCCAATGCCAGGCAGATCCGGAGGTATTACTGTACTTTTGAACTTTTTATGTTACATGACAAGCTACCATCTTACCTGTTCATAGTCGCAATGCCTTGGAATGTCTCAAAGCCACAGAAGTTATATCTGATGCTCTTCATGTCGGCTAGAGTATCTTGGACGTAGTGCTGACAGGTGAGCCTTAATGAAGAATACGCTGCCGCAAGAGCAACTCTATGGGATGAGCTTGTGACCTGCAACCACGATCGTCTTGAAAGATATGTCTCTAGTCTTATAAAGGGACTTAATGAAATCCAGGTAGCTTCACACCAAAAGCCGTCAGCCCGTTCAGATCTTACAAAGGAAGCATATACATCAAAAGGTCATTCATAGAAAACGAAAAGATTGGGATTTACTTGAAGGAAACCCACCCGAGTACATGGACTTCGCCCGTCGAACGCTTAGAAATTCCGAAGAGCAGCGCTTGACGCTTCTGGTCGCGAAAAACCAGCAGCGCAATTGCATCCTGATCTGGTGAACCTGACCCATCTGCTTCGGTATTTGAAAAGCATCCGATGCTTGCTCAGAGAATGTCTGTCTTTAAGAGTTGCGAACCGCCTTATCTGTGACATTAGTTTCCTTAGGCGCCTCAAGTCTGCCTACTATATCATTCTAAAATGCACTCGAATCTTGCCCAATTTCGAACGTGTATCTCTTCAACTACGGAAAGAGTGTCCCGCCCTCCTCTTTTAAAGCAAGCGGACAGCGATAAGATACAGTAGATATGGCTGAAACCCTTCGGTCTGTTCGGCTTCCCCTGCCAGATTAATTATAAAGCAGTATATCCACAAGAATCTCAGTACTGCTCAAGCAGATGAGGAATTCGTGAAGCTGCAAAACAGCAAGCTTGAAAACTCACGCCGAGGCTCAGATGATACTCCGTCTCCTTAAAAGCCGCACAGGGCTTGACGACATTTTCCCTTATCTTGGCTGTAGCAGATTAACGCACTTTATTTGTAATGCAAGTTTGCAGCGAATTCGATGTTCGTGGGTGTCATGGAATTCTCTATCCAGAATGGACTTGCACCACAATCACTGGCTCTTCATAAAAAATCAGTAGGCACAGTGCGAAATGTGCTGGCCGAGAAGCTACTTGAGTCGATCGAAACGCCTAGCCAGCATCGAGCAGAGTCATCAGCGGGCGTCACTTCTACTCACAGCAAGCATGGAGAGGCAATTCCGACCACCAGTTCTGGTACTGGTTGGACTATATTCGATATCCAGGCTGCACGAGCTCGAGAACATGCTAGGCTAGTGAATTTTTTCCAAGGGTAAGTCAGGCTATTGCCTAGCTGATATTTCGTTAGCCTTCGAACTTCCAAGCAGAATGAGACTAAAAGCATACCCTCGACTGGTGATGCTCCCCACGATTCTGAAGTGACAGCGGAGAATTTCATACAGCACTAGATGGGACGAGGAGGTCGATTATCGATACCATTCGTTTCGATGCTCATACAGGCCAGTCGATTCTGTTGATCGTCTAGTTCTTACTTGTCTTGAAGAAAAGTTACCAGAAGACCTCGACACGCTTGAAAACTTTGGCTTGGCTGCGTTTTCATCTTTTGAGGGGAGATCACATCTGCTGGGCCTGTACCACGCCATATTTAACAAAAAGTAATTGTTAAATATCCCGAGCAGAACACTGCATAAGTGGCAGGTTGAAGGCACCCTCTATGATAGGATTGTATCGACCTACACCACGCTTACGGAAAATTGCAGAGGCGAATACTTTCCGTGGTTTTGGAAGCATCGCCATCTGCTGGAGGGAAACGCTAAAGACAAGTCAAAGCAAGCTGGACTCAATTCCCCAGTAAAAGCTCGTCCGTATCTCGGTAGTTTTAATAGAAATAAGGACTTATCGGCGTTGAAGCCAAAGCAAGGATTACGCCTCTAACTTCTAGGCTCCGATCCTTAATGGCTGGCACCCAGATCTACCGTTGGAAAACTGGTACAACTATGGCTTTTGCACATGCACGGACGAGCACACACGGAACAGAGACTAGGGCCAGCTTACAAAAAATTGATAAAACCATGCTCCTTTACAGAAGTCTAGAAAGCGTACCAAACTCACAAATTATTCTCTCCCTTGGTTGCGAACGTTCTTCGATCCCTCTGCCAAGAAATTCCGGAATCTCGATGTCTTCCTATCAATCTCTCCAGCCGGCAATCGTCCTTCTGTCTGGACACCTCAATCGCTTCCTGTTGCTCCGCCGAGGCCGAAATCGACTCGATCTGTGTATGTGGAACATGGCTTTTTCTTCTGTAAAACCGCCAGAGATAGGCTTAATGTCAAGAACATCTATAAGCGCCCGCTTCCGGTGGTAGATCCCACGGATCTCTATCATGCATGTCTTGCAGGCGAGCTGTACGCTTTTGCTAACCGACACGTTGCTGTGGATGCTGGGTTCGAACGCTTGAATACTGGTCGTGATTTATTGACTTCTGGCACACGTCAGTGGATGGGACAAGTCTCTTCATATCAGCTTGCTTCTCTCCGTTTTTCATTTTCGTCGGCCGTGGCTAGCGATGACATGTTTGGAAGACCAAGCGAAGTACTGAAGTGGGAAAATCTGAGCGGAGAAATAGCACAGAGCGGAAGAAAGTCACCAAAGTTAGTCTATTGAGTGATGGCTCTCTAAGGAGAATAATTCCTAGGTAAAAAGGCGGCAGTTCTTGTAAAGTTAGGTTTTTTTTGGAGGGATCGGGAGCTCAGCAGAGCAACGATTGAGGGTGCTTATGCATCAATGTGTGCCTGGTGCAACAAGCACATAATCCATGCACACACTGTCACAACGGTGGTGAAAGCCACCATGAACTCCGTACTGCCCTTTCCAATTCATAGTCACTCTCGCAATGCCACCAACCCCGGTCAACCACAGCTGCTTATAATCACTCCCCGCAAACGCCATATTCGTCACCGTGAAATTCGTCGCCACACGCATAATCACCGTCCCGTACCGTTCAAATACATCCACCGCATACCCCGACGTTGCGACTATATACCCGTTCTTGGCCACCTTCATGCCATCCGCCGCCAGGCTCTGCACCTGGTAGATCGGCCGCTGGTTCGTGAGGTAGACCTCGTCGACGACGTCGAAGGCGTAGACGGTGCGGTGGCCTGTGTTGTTGTAGACGGCGACTCGGTTGCCGAGCGTTTGATTGATGGGGTTGAGGAGGCCTGCGGCGCCGCTGTCGGTTAGGTAGAGAGTTTTTTGGTTGGGGGAGAATTCGATGCCGTTGGCCATTTGGAGGGATTCGGAGACGATGTTGACGGCGCCTGTGGAGGGGCGGAAGCGGTAGACTGCCAGAGGGGGTTAGTTAGGATTTCTTAGCGGTTAGGAATTGGGGAGTCGCCGTTTTTATGTACAGCTATATCGTTCGGACCGTTGAAATAGTACCCAAAATAGCTGTTCAATAAACATACCGTATCGCCAGTGGTCGGGTCGGTCTTGTATATCCCCGAGTGCTGCTCCCTCGGAGGATTGCCAATCGAACTGTTGCTTCCTGCGACGGCCCAGTAGATCGAGCCGTTGACGTACTGGGCGTCATTGGGCGCATATAGAGGAGGGTACAACTCGAGGGACTCAAGAGTGACCGGATCTTTGTTCAGATCTATTGCATATAGAGGCAGAAACCCTGGCGGTTGTAGCTGAGAGTTATAGATTTTGTTTGACGTCGGGACATAGACGGGCGCTTCGTGATAGTTGTTGGAGACGTTGAAGATGAAATCAAATGTCGGACTGTCTCCGAGTATTTCAAAAGCGCGCTGCTTGTCAAAGATGATGAAATCTGCCGACGGCACTAGCGATGTAAAGGAAGAGTCATTGATTGTCATGGTCCGGATGGAATCTTCTTCGAATTGCTTCCAGGCCAGCGCATTGCGGCCAAAGTGAGACGACATGACTGCAGCATAATGATTAATGCATATGATATTTGCTGTCTTTGGGCCACATGCCTCCGCCAGAGGTTGGATAACGCCAGGCTGCTGTGCGGTTGTCAACCTAAAAAAGGAGGCAAGCAAAGTCACAATAGCGATCATTTTTGATAGAAAATTGTGGAATTTCTAAGCCAACGAGATTCATTTTCAGTCACGCCTCGCCTCCTTATATCTTCAAGGCGTTACCCAAAGGTCCTGGCGGTCGGAGGAACCCCGATCGCCGTACTGTAGAATCCATGGCAGTAGGATTGGATTCCCGGCCTACCATTGAAAGTAAGTCCTGTTGGAAAACGAGGTCATATGGGGGCATATTGATATTTTGGTTGTTGCTGGATAGGAGTCTATCTAGGAGCGAGCAGGTAAAACTCTACTAGCGGGCCCCAGCCCTATCAGCCCTATGAAGGCGGAGATTACCATCTCCCCTATTTCCAACAAGTCCAACGTCCATAGTGTTTGGGCGATTAACCATGGTAGGTTGCTGCACTGTAATCCGTAACTTTGACGGTGCCATTGAAGATGCTTGGCAGGTATGAGAAGACTACCGGCGTTGTCTTCAATTTGGGAATCGCCGAATCCGAAGTATCGCTGAAGCTCAATGCGGTAAGCTCCGAAATGTCGTCAAGTCTGAGATTCGGAGTGAATTCACGACCAGACGTGCTTGCGCGATCTTTACAACGACTGAATTTCTCGGAAGGGTTCGCTCCCTTAGGGGAAGCTGTTGTCACCAATAAGAAATGTGTCCATGCAGTCTTACTAATTGAGGGATGACGCTTGATCGGCAGCCGTCGAACGGCAGCAAGCTCCACCAGATTTTGCCAAATGTCACTTGAAGGCGCGATACTTGAAAATTATCACGACAAGGTGGTTCTTGGAGCGGTCAGACTTGATTCAGTGTGCCTGGGAAGCTCTTTTTCGCAACCTGAATGTACGGGCCAGCTGGCACAATCTTTCCTTTCCTTTCCTTTTCTCCGGCTTCTCTGTCAGTTTATTTACCCAAGGTACAAACAATTTCTCACCGGTTTATATCTATATATTTCCAACTTGCAATGAGCATTCATCGCAGCATCAGTGGATCTAGAATCCTCAGATATATCGAAAAGATAGCAACACATACAATCTTATGCAGTACAGTACGTCAATCGTCCGGAAAGATTCTTGGCTAGAGCCGGATAGATATACACGAGCTTTCTGTATACTATTGTCTGCCGTTGACGATTTTAGTAATACTCTCAGAGTCAATATGTGTGATCCGATCCGAAGCGTTAAGGATTACCGACACTGGGCGTAGAAGCAGTGGTGGTTCTTCAAGGTACTAGAGAGCGTTAAGTGCGAGCATCTGGTCCGCTTTTACCATTAGGCTACATATGATTGGCACAAGAGCCTTGACCAATCATAGTAGGTATTGAATTCTTCCAACTGGGTGGTCTGGCTTAGACTAGCCCATTTTAAAAGACATAACGAACCCGGGCATTGTAACCTTCAAGCCGGGCCTGCCCCAGAATGGGCTGTTCTTACGCTTGAAGGTACTGATTCGACTGGTGGATTGGAAACCGTTTCGAGGCTCCAGGGATCTCTCTTTTCCGACCAAGCCCTGGGCTTTGTTGACGTGGGTGGAGCGCTGTGTGGCTTATCAAGGTCCGTTCTGGCATAGCTTGGCACACACATCCTCAAAAGGATTATGCAACCCGTTTGGAAAATCTGGGTTTTGCAGATGGGGCGGTAAAGCGGAACTGGGCTTTAAGATGGGTCAAATACTAAAGCCATGGACCAACATCTTCGAATGTGATACGAATCATCTGGTTCTTCCTGAAGCGTTTATAATATATTTAGGAAAACACTGGAAAATTTTCTTTCGGGCCACTTTCGGTGCAGCAGCAATTGCCTTGGAAATCACGGTCCATCCTTTGGCAAACCTCAGGTGGTCTCTGGTCCTCAGCATTGGAGTTGCTTACTTGAACTCCCTGTGTAAGCCTTGCCCCTCTTAACACTCACTAGCACTTTGCCCATCGTATGAATCTAGTTCCAAGTTCAGATTTGCCAGTTCAAGACACAGCTAAGGACAGTATATCTATCGCCGCCGGCCAAGAAAACGAAAAGCTTGTTCCCACACTCAATGAAAATCCGAAGCAAAAGCTGCTTGAGCACCTAATCTGTTTAAAAGGTGTTTGTTCAGGTCAGAAGCCCCAGAAGTCAGTTGACGAAATAGATTCTAGCTACGCCAGTGCGGAAGACGAGCAAATCGACGTGATCCAGCCTTCAAGAACTGTGCAAGAGTGTATCGAACTGCACAAAGCAAAAAAACCGTGGAGCTACGAGCTGATTGAACTCTCTCTTAGAGGGATAGTTCCTAGCCATCCACTCGAAAAACTGCTTAAAGATCATACACGAGCAGTCTACATTAGGCGAAGCGTGATATCGCGTACTCCAAGTACTCCAAATACCCGTGCTCAGGCTCCGGTCGAGTCGTCGTTTCTGCCTTTCGACAACTACAATTTCTCCAGCGTTTTCGGGTGCTGCGCCGAGAATTTTATTAGATACATGCCCCTGCCTGTTGGCGTTGCCGGACCAATTTTGTTAGATGATACATCAACTTTCTTACCCACGGCTACAACCGAAGGAACACTGATTGAAAGTACCTCACGCGAGTGCAAAGCTATCAATGCCGCTGGCGGAGTTCAGAGCGTCGCTGTGGCGGACGGGATGATGCGCGCTCCTGTAGTTCGGTTCAAGAACGTTATTTTGGCCGTGAGAGCCAAGAAGTTCATTGAAGTTCCAAATGGACAACAGATCCTTCGAGACGCTTTCGAGTCCACAACGCACTGGGGCAAGCTCCAAGGAGTCATTATGAGAATCGCAGGATCGTATCTATACCTTCGATTCAAGGCGTCCACAGGAGAAGCCATGGGCATGAATATTGTCGGCAAAGGCGTCCAACACGCACTCACTGTACTTGTTCGTGAATATGGCTTCGAACACATGGAATTCGTCTCATTGTCAGGATTACTGTACAGACAAGAAGCCGTCAGCTATCAACTGGATAGAGGACGAGACAAGTCTGCCGTCGCTGAGGCGATCATCCCAGCCGAAGTGGTGCAATCGATCTTGAAATGCTCCGTCGACTCCCTCATGAAGCTCAACACGAGCAAAAACTACGTCGGAAGTGCTCTCGCAGGCGTACCCGCAGGTGGATTCTACGCCCACGCCGCCAACATTGTCACTGCAATATTCCTCGCAACCGGCCAAGACGCAGCCCAAAACATCGAGAGCAGCAACTGCATCGCAATGATGGAAAAGTAAGCCCTCCTCAACCCGCAACACTGAAAAACCGCTCTAACCACATCCCCCACTCTCTCCAACAGAACTGAAGACGAATGCCTCCAAATCTCCGTATCCATGCCCTCTGTCGAAGTCGGCACCATCGGAGGAGGCACCGATCTCGCGCCGCAAGCTCAAATGCTGCAGTTCCTCGACGTCAAAGACTCGGAGCGGAGCCATGGCGAGAACCCAACGATGCTGGCGCGGATTATTGCAGCGGCCGTCTTGGCTGGGGAGCTCAGCCAATGCGCGGCGTTGGTAACGAATGATCTTATCAAGGCGCACATGGTGTTGAATAGAAAGGAGGATGCGGGGATTAGGTCTGCGATCATTGCGGTCAAGGCTGAGGCGTGAAAACCTGCTTTTACAGTTGAAATTGGGTTTTCGAGTGATTTCTGTCTTGCAGTCCTGCTTAGTTGGAAGCCCTCTCGCAGGAGCTATTTCGATCCCTCACTTCAGCCCTAGCCCTAGCCCTAACCAATCGCTCTTTACTCAGCAACGAAGGGGAGCAAGGACTTCGAAAGTATCATTTGCACTCACAGTACTCCGAGAATAGCAAGCCCCACCTATTGTACGCCACTACTGGCTTTGAACCTAGAACAAAACATGCAGCTCCGCTAAACCCCACAGGTCTCTGGGCCACACAAGGCACTCCTCAAACGAGCACCTCCGACACCCAGATGGCTTGATCCCCGCAACCGAATCTGCTTCTCGACGAACGCGAATGTGGGGCGAATATATCCCACTGAGGCTCTACAAGCTCTCAAAATACCCGGAACGCAGTCGCGCTCATTGCATCCATGGACTCCGCCATCGCCATTGATAGCCACGTCCCCCGCTTGGGCATCTTCACAACAAGCTCGCTTGCGCTCTGCGCGACAGTCTGTCTTCCCCCCCAAACAACCGCTTTTCCGTTGAATGCTGGACACCATTGCTGATACAAGCGACCGTGGACGCAGGCCCTCCTCGTCGTCCTGACAAAGGTCGTCTATACCCACATCAGGCACCCGCTCCACAGATTCCCCGGCCCGTTTTCCGCCGCTTGGAGCAACGCCCTGCACTCGTACACCTTCCTCGGCGGGCGGCAGCCGTACAAAATCCTCGCCCTGCACGAACGATACGGTCCCGTGGTCCGCACCTCGCCGAACGAGCTCTCATTTTCCAGCCCGGGCTCTTGGCGGGATATTTATGGCTTTCGCCAGGGGCACAAGCCGTTCATCAAGAGCGAGTTCTACGATGGCGGGAGTTTTGCGGATCAGGCGCATTCCATTGTCAGTGAGCGGGATCCGGTGGTGCATGGTCGGATGCGCAAGTATTTGAGCCGGGCGTTTTCGGATAAGAGTTTGAAGGAGCAGGAATATCTGGTGGCGGAGATGGTGGATTTGTTTGTGGGGCAGGTTGGGAAGTATGGAAGTGAGGAAAAGGGGGTTGATATGGTGATGTGGTTTAATTTGCTTACTTTTGATATTATTGGGAGTTTGGCTTTTGGCGAGCCGTTTGGGGGGTTGGAGTCTGGTATGTCGAAAGTCACGTTTTGGAGTGGAGGTTTGACTTGGCTAATTTGCATGTCAGCAAAGTTTCATCCATGGATTGGTCTGGTTACCAAAGCTCTCAGGCAGGGCGCTCTTGCGGACTCCTTCAACAGGTTTCCGTACTTCGCCAAGATATTCAAAACCCTTATGTCAGGAGCCATTGATACACTGATCAAAGATACCCGTACGCACGAAGCGCAAACCATGAGTCTGGTCAAAAAGTCTGTCAAATGTCAGGCATGCAAGAAAATCTTTACTTACTGTGGATAGGCGGGTCAACAAAACAAGCGACAGGCCAGACTTCCTAACGAGAATCCTTGAATCTCGTGACCAGGATGATATTTCAGATGTACAGATCGCAGCGCATTCATCAGATTTTGTGTAAGCAAGAGGACAATCAAGCAAATGTAAGAATATGGCTTCATAAACTAACAGGGAGTCACAGAACGGCTGGGAGTGAAACCACAGCAACATGTCTTTCTTGTGTCACATACTATCTTCTCAAGAATCCGGACGTATGCCGAAAGCTTCAAGAAGAGGTAAGAAGCGCGTTCAAGAGCTACGACGAAATAACTGCGAACCGCACATCTCCCATGAAGTACTTAAACGCAGTATGCCTTGAAGGGATGCGAATTTACCCGCCGCTCCCATTTGCTTTGCCAAGAGTGGTACCAGAAGGCGGTGACACAGTTGATGGGCACCATCTTCCAGCTGGCGTAAGTCCTGCTGCGCTTGGTTTCTCAAAAACGGAGTTGCTAATATTATCAGACCATTGTTTCGACAAATCCAGTTGCAGCCAGTTTGTCCTCCGCGAACTTTGAATCGCCCCTTGAATTCCGTCCCGAAAGATGGTTTGATCCAAACAATAAGGATATTTTAGACGCGACGCAGCCATTTTCTTTGGGTGCAAGAGGCTGCTTAGGAAGGAAGTAAGCTGGGAATTGCCTGACTTCGAGAATCCCACCAGCTGACAGGTCATAGTCTTGCGTGGATGGAGCTTGATACTGTGCTTGCCAAGCTCCATTGGAAATATGACCTCGTACTGCTGAACCCAGAATTGGACTGGCAGAGGGATTCTCAAATGCACACATTGTGGAAGAAGCCTGAGCTTAGGGTCAGAGTGTCCCCACGTGTCACTGTCTGACCATGCTTTGGGAATTGAATGGGATTGGGAGGAATGGTGTAAAGTTGGCAGAAATGCGGAAAGGCTACTGTCCACCTCGTATACATACCGACGTCGCTATATGCAAAGCGATGAGACATTTGTAGGAGCGGACCTGGGTTATTCTGTAGAGATTATTGAGCGTAGCACCCTTCCATCTTGCATAACCCATTACCTCTAGCGAGGCGAAAGACTTGGAGCTCCATGCAATTTGCAGATACGAAACGCCAATCATGTTTAGTTCAACCAAGTTCAGTGGTCATTATTGGCTCGGTGAACCTCCCCTTTTGGAACCTTGACTATGCATAGGCCCCGGCGCGCAAACGTTTCACATGAACGTGATTGAACGATGCAGCTTGAGAACAAAGACCTAATATAATGAAGGATACCGTCCTACATACTTCTGGGCCGTTTGTAGGAGTGGACCTTATTGGATAAGAAACAGATAGAAACAATGACGTCTTTACATATCAGAGTCGAGGACATACCCTCACTGGAGGGGAAAACGGCGATAGTGACAGGTCAGAGCTGTAGGTTGGAATATAGAAAAATTGCTTATCTTCTGTTAGGAGGTGCATCAGGCATCGGCTTCGCGACGGCGAAGATATTGTCATCCAAGGGCGCAAAAGCATACATTCTGGACATTAACTCACCAGATGAAGCCCTTCCACCCAATGCAGAATTCATCAAGTGTAACATAACTTCATGGTCTGAACTTCGAAGCGCCTTCGAGCATGTAAAGAAGGTCGATATTGCCGTGGCCAATGCCGGAGTCTCTGAGGAATGCAGCTATTTTGAGGACACATTCGACGAGTCTGGGCAACTTCTGGAGCCGAAGTACGGCGTCCTGGAAGTGAATTATCGGGCTGTACTCAATTTCGTCAAGCTGAGTACCAGCTACATGCGCCGGGCTGGCGGCGGAAGCATGGTCATTACTTCGAGCGCAACGGCTTATGCTCCGGAACAGTCGTTACCAGTTTACAGCTCTAGCAAGCTCGCAGTAAGTCTAGGATCGTCCTCCCAAAGTGTGCTTTCAATCTAACGATTGTATGCAGTTAATAGGTCTTGTTCGTTCTCTCCGGGCGTCGTTGCATATCCATAACATCACAATCAACTCTGTTGCTCCTGCAGCAACAATCACAAAGCTCTTGCCGCAGAACTTAGCAACTCCACTGATGGCCGCGGGTCTCCCAGTAAGTTCTGCACACTTTGTAGGTTTGGCTATCGTCTATTCGGCCACTGCAGAACAGAGGCGAAGCGTAGAGCCGTATGGCAAGGATTCGAACAAAGACACACCGGGGAGGTGGAACGGCCGAACGATCTTGACGCTGGGCGACGCTTACACGGAGCTTGAGGAGCCTATCGCCAGATTACGACCACAGTGGTTCGGCGAAGAGAACACACGTTTGACGATGGCGCAGCAGGCAGCTACTGACTTTAGAGAGCTTCCAGTGGACCATTAGATGGCAGCGAGGTTGAGTGGACTGTGGATGCGTCTGTGATGGCGAAATCGTGTCCGGATACCTGCGACGTTACATATAACCAAGCGTTAGTGGCGCTTAGTCGTATTTTTAATCTTCAACAGGTCAACCTTTTCATGAGTCTACAGTAAAATCAATTTCAGAGCAGTGCATACATGTTCAAAAAAGATGAGCTTGATTTGAATTATACGATGGAGTTTCGAATTTCTAGCCTAGCTCTTTTGAATTGCAGAGCCACGCTCAAGCCAAAGGCTATAAGGATCCTGAATTGATTTCAGAAGCACTATGAACAATGACTTTGAGAAGTGAGATGCCGTGACAGCATTGATGATAGAACTTATCTTGCCAATTAGAGCACAGTCTTTGTGTCTAAAATTCCTCAGTGCAAGATATCAACTAGATTAGTCGGCTTTCGCCCAATGCGGAAACGCACCGAAGTTTTACAGGCATAGGACATCTATCGCTTGTGGGCTTTCTGTTAAGCATTGAGACTTTTTGTTCGCGTTTGATTCATCATTTTGGGCCAGCAATGTTTTCAGGAAACCCTTCTACTTTTGCACTCTTTTCTCCCGTTCAGTCAAAGAAGCAGCTTTTCTTCGCTGTTGAGATTCTATGCTTAGCGGTCAGTTATCAAGCGCTCATCTATTCTGTTGACCAATATTCCAATCGAGTTGACCTTGCTGTATATAGACGCTACTCTATGTAATAGCTAAGGGAGTCTATAATGCCTGGCTCCATCCGCTTGCTGGATTTCCGGGCCCATTCTTGGCCAGGGCCTCCTTGGTATCTCGTGCTGTTCTTTTACACCTAAACGCCCTCTGATTCTGTACAGCTTTGGCGGATTCTGCACTCCATGAACGGACGCTTTCACCGTAGCATCGAGACACAGCATAGAAAATACGGTAGGCTTCCCATATGCTCCCTCGACTGACCCAACATTGACAAGCTTCACAGGTCCCGTCGTGCGCATATCGCCAAACGAGCTATCATTTGCTTCAGTTGGGTCTTGGAAAGCCATTTATGGGCATCCAATCGCAGGAAAACCAACCTTTCCCAAGAGCGAATTCTATGATATGTACGGTTCTGGCTACGACTCGCTCTGCATTGGAAGCGAGCGTAACCCAAAGACGCATGGCCGTATGAAAAAATCACTATCTGCAGCTTTCTCGACCAAGGCTTTGACTGAGCAGGAACATATCATCCAACAATGTGTAGACGGCTTCATTCGAGCTATTAGAACTAGGGAGACTGGGAAAGGTGTGAATATGGTGGACTGGTTCGAAATGGTCGCCTTCGATATACTAGGAGAGATGGCATTCGGAGAGTCATTCCAATGCGTCGAAAAAGGTTGGCATACTTCATAGTATCTATCACGGGATCTTTGGTTATAGCTAAACAAGGAGCACAGGTGAACCACATTTCTGGACGAAGCTTATTGTTAACCATCTGTTCTTTATTACCCTCATGGACAACCTCCGTCGCTTCTCCTTTCTTGCATCTTTGGGCAGATGCCTCCTTCCACGATGGACAGTCTCGATCAGGGATAAGCATAGTGGCTACAGTCGGAAAAGGGTCGCACAGTACGTTCCAGAAATCTAGCTATGAGCTGAGCTGTGTTGAAGCTGATCCACTAGGCGTCTTGACAATAAATCATCACGGAAAGACTTCATGACCAACCTCGTTGGAAAAGTCGAAACGGGCGAAATATCTAGGGAAGAGATGACAGCTCATGCTTCAACATTAATGTGAGTGAAAGTACTGGCTTATGGTCTTTCAAAACGCTGATCTCCAAAGCATTGCCGGAGGAGAAACTGTCAACACTTTCCTCGCTGCTGTCACTTACTACCTTCTCACAAATCCCGACACTTATCACAAGCTACGCCACGAAATTCGAAGCCGCTATAATAGCTACGACGAGATCGACGCGACGTCTGCCCAACAACTTCCATACATGCAAGCAGTCGTCAGCGAAGGTCTCCGCATATACCCTCCCGGCTCGCAAGGATTCCCAAGAATCTCTCCGGGTGCCGTAATCGATGGGGTATACATTCCTGCTGGGGTAAGAACAGATAATCTTCCCCACTGGCATCGAAAACACTACTAATCGTGTAACACAAAGGCCGAAGTATACACAAGCGCCTGGACCGTAACCCACGACCCCCAATACTTCCACAACCCCTTCCAGTTCAAGCCGGAGCGATGGACCGATCCTAACTGTACCGACGCGAAAGAAGCAAGCCAGCCCTTTTCGCTCGGTCCGCGCGGCTGCTTGGGACGCAAGTCAGTATCCCCCTCCTCCCATAGTCTCCAGCACAAATTAGGATGCCAAAGCTAACGGGCTTTCTTTCCATTTACAGCTTTGCCCTCGTGGAGATTTCGCTGATTCTGGCCAAGTTGCATTGGACATATGATTTGGAGCTGCTGGACAAGGACTTGGATTGGGAAGGGCAGAGCCATATGCATGTTATGTGGTGGAAGCCGGCGTTGAATGTGCGGTTGCTCAAAGTACAGTGAGCGCGAGTAGTCCATCCTCGGAGCTCGTCGTGATCGTTCTGGTTGGCTTGGTCTATTTTTTCTCCTGTCATCGTGCCCCTTATGGCGATTCTGGTTATGGAAAATACTTCAGAGACTGCTATCGGGTTATTGATGTCTTACGCAATGCTTGAAATAAGGCTTCAGATTATATGTTCACTTGTTCTTTCTGCAGATAGTGACTGTATCTATATGGAAATGATGTTCTGACATTATCCACTTTGCACAGCTTTGCACGTCTGTCAGTAATACTGCCTTGGGGGAATTATGTTTGTTCACATCGAAGTGCATTCTCATCGTTTCGAGGATGAAGACAAGCAGTATTTCGTCACTCCTCTATATGTAGGTGAAAGGACTATACGGAGAATATCTCGAGAGAAGAATACCTCGATAAACGAGCAAACCCCCCAAGTCTAACCAAACTTTCATTCCGCAATAACACCAATATACCTCAACGTACTCTGACTCCACAACTCATTCCCACTCATCTGATACTCCAACCCATCCATATACCTCATCACCTCCTCCCTCAGCCCCTCCCCCACCTCCCTCTTCCTCTTAGCCACAAGCTCCATATGGCACAACTCCCACTCGCGGCACATGTTGAACAAAATCCGCTTCGAGGCCTCCGTCGATAAATGCGCTTCCTCCGCCAGCACCTGCACCGAGGAGCAGAGCGCGGAACCCTCCTGGTGGCCCGTCCGGGAGGCCAGCAATTCCTTGTCCCAGCTAAAGATGTCGTTGATAACGGAGATGTGCTTGGCGCAGTTGACGTCGACGTCTTTGACCGAGTTGAGTTCTTCCGGCGTCATGGAGAGGCCCATGGAGAAGCGCATCAGAGCCGACAAGAGTCTGATAGGTTTCATTTGGGATTAGCCATAAGGCTCAAGGTGTAGATATGCTAGGGTTGCGGGCTTACGCTTTGCCAACGTCCCTCTCGCGGTATTCCAGATAAGGGCCTAGCTCCTTGATCCCTACACGTGTCCTGTCGGTCTGGGCGCGCATGAATGTAAAGACAGGCTCGAGGATTTCATCAGCCAGCTTTCGATCGTAGGCACGCATGCTCTCCCATAGGTCGTAGGTAATGTACTCGACCGGGATACTTCGGTCTGGCAAGACGTTACCCCTTGATATTGGGATCAGCTTTTCGTTGTACGCTTCGCCTTCTTCGAAGGACATGTCTTCAAGGAGATCTATGATGGTTAATCAAAGGTAGTAAGGTAATCAAAGTTGCTTCATGCTTACCGTCAACGAGAAAAAGAACGGTCAGTAATCGGCAGGCGAAATGGATCCTATCATCCAGTGCTTCCGGGAAATATAGGCAAGTGACACGCGAGAAACCCGCACCAACAAATTTCTTGCGGGCCTTTTCGTCCTTGAAAGGCCAGTGCTCAAGGAAGTACCCGTCAACCTCTTGGGACACGTCCTGCATTCGGGGGTGATGGTTAGGCTTGAAGTACGACGAAGGTGGTTTTATCGCCGGAACCGCAACTTTAGGAGGTGGCAGACTGTCCAAGGAGGTATCCAAAGCAGCTGTAGCGGTTTCTACATCGTGTTTCGCTGGTACTTGCACTGCAATAGGGATCTCTTGTACTTGAGCAAGTGTGTCGTCCGTTGATACAGTATTCCCTTCTGCTAAATCAATTTTCTCTGCAGTCAAAGTGGGAGTCTCTTCTGCTGAAGAAGTGGTCTCTTCTGTCGGAGTAGTTGTCGCTCTGTTTGAGTTACTTTTCTCTTCCGTGAGCTTGTGCACATCCTGCACTGTAGCTGAGCTTTCTTGGATTGCAGCAGGTACCTCTTGCTTTTGAGCAGATAGTTCGTTCACTTGAGCTTGCAAATCTTCGATTGGAATAGGCAGATCTTGAATTGAAGCAGGCACTGCTGACATGGGCATTGCTAACGTAGCCATGGTGATAATAAGACTTGATATCAATGAGATGAAAGGCTATAGGGGGTAAGCACAGTTTGTTGCAGTACAGAAATAATACAACTATGTATAGTCGAGATATATCAAGAAATCCCATAGTCATAAGGGGTCAGAAATACCGGCTTTAGAGGGTTTTGAGATAAATTACCCTAAGAAGAATAGCCACCGGTTTTTCCCAATTGGGACACGAGCACGTGAAATCCTCATCGATCGTTAATTCTTGTTGAGAACTCATCCAGACTGACCCATCCTACACCAGTTGTGGCGACTCCTGCCTTTGAATGGTATCTTTACAGTACGCAAACAGCGCCTTTATCAGTGGTGCCAGGACTAAGATTGGAGGGCCACCTCTTCCAGCTTCTTAGCAAAGAATTAGCAAAGGTAAACAGAGATAAATCGATATAGCAGGTCAAGTTATATGTACGTAAACTAAAGCACTGTTTCAGATGGCAAATACAATGACTCTATCTCCGGATCATATATTTGATCCTCCAGCTCCAATCGACGAAGGAAAATTTAGTGTGAATATTGAAGAATTGTCTCTGGATTTGCTTCCAGGAGTCGTGCCAATCCCCGAAGCACGATTAGACACACGAACCGACAAGGCTATCGTTGATAGTCTCATGACTTACCATGCGGTTGAAACCGAGAAAAACATATGGGCATTCTGGCACAGCGGCTTCAGCAAGATGAATCCATGGCTGCAGAGAAACGTCATCAATTGGGTACGCAGGCTCGGGCCCGAGTGGACGATTCGGGTCTTGGATCGTGCTGAAGGTTCCCCAAACAATGTATATCGTTTCTGCCCTGCATCGTGGTTTCCCCAAAGCTTCAACGAACAGACTATGCATGGGCCGCACACCGGTCCACATATGGCGGATATGGTACGCTTACCCTGCATTTATCTCCACGGTGGGATCTGGGTAGATGCTGGCTCGATTCTACTACGCCACGTTGACGACATATGCTGGAAGGTATTAGAGGACCCGAACTCACCGTATAAACTGGCTGGCTTCGAACATGAGCGAAGGCCCGGCTTTGATAGTATGAATAACAGTTTCATCGCAAGTAAGAAAGAGAATCCGTTCATTAAGAGGTGGCACACTGTTTTTCAGGAGCTGTGGAGAGACCGAACAGAGTGTAAAGGCATCCATAAGCATCCACTAATCAATCATTTGCCACTGCTACAGCATTCGACAATCGAGCATGACCCAGAGGATTTGTCAGATTATATAAGCCAGTGTATGGCATTCGACCGCTTGAGATTGTTGGAGGACCCTTCGGATGGCTTTAACGGAGTGCGTTACTTCGAAGAGAAGGTGTTCATGCTGTAAGCTTGCAATAGCCATTGAAGACTTGGTATCAGCGCTGATCGAAGTGTACAGAGACTGTTGGGAGGAGCAGTACGCTTACCAGAAGATGACGAACTGGGACGGCTTGAAGTCCTCGGAGCTTCTATCAAGGAAGCGCGACGAAGCGAACCCAGACTCTGAGGCAGAAAAGTTGGTGCAGTACATGCTGGCGCGGTCATCAATGATGAAAGTGTCCCATGGGATCAAAACACAAATGGTGCCGCTAGCAAAGGTGTGGGACGAGAAGCCTGGGGCGGATATGGAGCCAGGCACTTTTGCTGGGTATCTACGATGGGCAAGTGTGCATTTGGAGCAGACACGAAAAGTAGCTCCAGTACGCGTGCAGCCTACCACTGAGAAGATCCTGCACGCTGGCGTATTAGAAATTGTGTCTAGTTAGGAAATTAGTTGGATAGAGAGTACACCACCAGCACTGAGGAGTAGATACTTGTAGTTACATACAACAGCCTCGCTAGAGGTGTACTGTAAACATCGGAAAATCTTCCAAAGTACTGTAAGGTACATACGAGGGCCGGTCGGATAAGTCGTTGCACACCAAAACAAGCGACTCTCACCAAATGTGTGATAACCTCCGGAGAGGAGTTTGAATTTTTACCACTTCACGCTCATGATTGAGTCTTAAGATTCTGCTATACTGTAGATTAGGTGCTCCCCAGCATTTGAGGCTATTGAGAACGATTTTGGGATTTTTCTATCCTCTATAACAAGGGAGGACCATTTGAAAGTATGGACGCTGTCGTACTTCTCATTCAACATTCCATCATCTTGACATTGCTCCAAGACTTGCAATGGACTTTTCGGTGCTGCTGGCCACTTTCACCTTCTTGATATCAATTTTGATATCAATTTTGTACTGCACATACCGTCAGGCCTGCTCGCATCGACCCGTCCCTGGTCAATTTTCATGGGTAGGAAGAGAAAGGCCAGAAGTGTTAGATCAGGCTTCGTTTACAATCATTCCCTAAATATAAGGCGCTTCAGGAAGAAGATTACCGGAATGTAAGTTGATCTTCTACGTTATCGCTGTCCGTGCCAATAGGCGTTGTTCATTTCATACAGTATAGCAAGAATGGCGTACCCTTTGTGCAGATGTCACCATTCGATGGCCCTGTGGCTATTATCCCCAAGTCAATAATTTCGTGGCTCTTCAATCAACCAGATCCCGCCATCGTCAGTATCAAAGCAAGCATCTTAGAGGCTCTAAAAGCAGAGCACACAATCAAGCCCAACATTGTTCGGGAACACATCCATGTCCACGAGGAGCTTATCAAGCGAGATTTGACTCGGAACCTTGATAGTGTGATGGGCGATATTGCTGAAGAGCTCGAGTTGTCTCTTAATGACGTCCTCGGATCACATATGGAGAACTGGAAAGAAATTACGGTATGCGAGAGTGTGAGAAAGGTTCTCACGCGGGCTACAAATCGTGTTTTTGTTGGACTTACCTCTCTGTGAGTTAACCTTCGATCATGTTAGCCTTCTCTCGCATTTCTTAACTTAGACACCCGAATTCACGGGCGTATGGACGGATACTAACATGCTAGGCCGCAACGAGGATTTTCTAGAAGTTGCAAACATAGTCACGGATCTTCTTGGTAGTGGCGAGAACGTTATCAGAAAGTTCCCTGCGTTCCTCCATCCGCTTGTCGCTTTCTTCTCGACCAGACCCCTACGATATCAAATCCAAAGATGCACCAAAATTATGACACCAGAAATCGAGTCACGTAAAGCCACACTTGCTCGCACAGCTACCGAACCTGAGCACAAGTGCAAGGCTCCCAACGATTTCCTAGTTCAGTCAGCTGTTGCGAACCAACCTCTAATTGAAACACAACCGCAAATTCTAGCTACCAGGCTGGCGATGGTAAACTTTGCAGCCAATCACTCGTCGACAATTACTGCCACACAGGCAATCCTTGAGATATGCAGTACTGACCCGGCTAGAAAATACGCTGAGTTACTGCGCGCAGAGTCCCTTCGGGCATTGATTGATGGGGATGGCAAATGGACGAAAGAGGCCGTAGGGAGGTTGACTTGCATTGACAGTGCAATTCGCGAAAGTCAGCGAATGAGCTCGTTCGATATGCACGTTGGAGGTAGAATTATAACGGCCGCCGAAGGTCTCACTCTTCCGAACGGTATGGTCCTTCCCAGAGGCTCTGAAGTTGAATCTCCATTACACTCGATTCACTTTGACGAGGGCATATATCTGAAGCCTTATCAATATGACCCCCTACGATTTTCACGTTCTCCCAGCATACACGATCCCCCCTCAGACCATCCCTCTTGCGAGGGGGACTTGGGCGACCCCTCAAAGGTAAGGCCGCTATCGATTGTCAACGCAAGCCCGGACTTTTTAGCTTTTGGGCATGGCAGGCACGCTTGTCCGGGAAGACATTTTGCAGCAAGTGTCCTCAAGCTTCTGTTAGCATCTCTGGTGCTCAGGTATGAGGTCAAGCCATTTGAATTTAGACCTTCGAATGTAGAACTCGGAGAGACTCTCCTACCACATACCAAAATCCAAGTATTGGTACGGCGACGGAGTGACTTAGATGGTGTGCGCTAGCTTGTTGAGGGGCCTGCACTACCACAGTAAGTTGTCAAACAAATGTGACAATGTTCCGCCACTCCCTTCATTGCGAGGAGGGACTAAAAGTACTGTGGTACTTTGCAGGCTGAACTGCATCTTCTTGCTCTCTACTACCTAGATTGATCGCCCTGGTAGCCACTAAATGAACCAGACTATCTGTTTTTGCACTCGACAACAAAGCACGTCAGGTTACCGTGGCGTCGAATCGACCACGCAGGCTTCAGTGCGGGCAATCAATCCGAGTACCTTAGCATCTTGACGGGAGTTCGTCTATAAACTAGGCAGAAGCTTCATCACCACTCGTTTATCCCCGTCATGCAGTTGGATTGCACAGCAAGGAAATTGGTATCGACACGATAGCGAATCCACGTGGATTACGACTTCCCTCAGCATTGTGCTCTATATAGGAATGCATTCTATCGAGCGGAATCACTCTTCATCTTGCGTCTTGGGAGATCGCTTCGATGTTGTCTATCTTTGCCATCTGCGCTGCGGGAGCAGCTCTTACATATCTATCATCGACGCCCAGCCCCCTATTTCTAAAGTCGCTAAAGCACGGGACCACTACTACCACAAGATCGTCAGACTATGCTGAGACTAGGTACATGTCAGGCGTCCAAGACTAAAGTTCATTCGACCAACGCTAATGCTTGGAGGACATTTTGCATGCTCGGCCGACCTCTAGCGTGGGTCAGGCGTCCTACACTGCCAGTTTCAGAAGTCATCAGTATGTCAGCTTCCATCCGTCATGGAACCCATCTCGCTATCGCCTCGCGGACCTGGGGTGAGTTCGTTAATCAAGATAAGGTAAAGCGCCTCAATTCCGCAGGCTCCCTGCGACAATTCTCGCCAATATACTCCGTGCTCCGTTGAAACTACTACACCACATCGACAGCAGATAGGGTAAGCAAAGATATGAGTATACAGTTCTGACATGATTATCCAATGCTCTAATGCACGGCCTTGAGATCGCACCAACGGCAGTACTCTGATCAATTTGCATGCAGTAGGCTGTTCGAACATGAAGATTGAAGACCGCTAGAATAACGTCATTGCATAATTATCTTCAACATGCTGAGGCTTGGCGAAAGAAAGAAGTCTTGAGTGGTGCTCGCATTTGGTCGCAGTGCTCGAATTTCATGATCGTGAACTCTACTACCGAGTCTTTCATTAGAGAAACCGTCTGATACCTGTTGGCAAATTACGAGATGTTCTCAACCATGAAGTGCAAGGGCTCGGATGGGCTTATATCAATCGACAATGCCACTCATCCTTCGTATCTCGGTCCAGGTCGTACGCCAGGCTGTGCGCCAGGCTATCGTCATCTCGCCTGCAAGAGATGTCGTACTGGAAAGGTACGGTGCCCTCTCAGATCTATAATGCGTGTTAACGACTCGCCATAGTCCAGATGTAGTGGCCAAAAGAGTGGGTGTGATCGATGCCGGGAGAAGAACTTGAATTGTGTCTACTTCGAACCATCTCGACCAAGGCGAAGAGGATCTCAAAGCCAACATCAGGACCCCAAGAGTCCTCACCTAAATTCAGTCGCTAGAAACGGGTCTACAACAAACGATACGGGCTTTGAAAATCCTCCGCCTTCTGATCAAGCGAGCGAGCGATGTCCCTTTCTGGGGACCGTGGGACAGCACATCTCCCCAATGCCGCCATCAAGCGAGGGTTCTTTTATGTTCGACAAGGATGCTCAAGCTTGCCAAGCTCCACCTATCAATTCACCACCGACGTCGACGGGGTTCTCTTTTCTGGACGACCCAATTATGTCACCGACCACAAATCTGCCACCCTATACGCCGACAGACGAGGACTTCCATTTCGTCGGCCAGGAACGATTACATGCGGAACCATTAAAAATTGATGGTCGGCCGAGGGACGAATCGCTGGACTGTAAGTGCGGCTCTTGTGGCCTGGCTTGGCTGTCATGCTGACCAGTAACCCAAGCGATGGACGACTTTTCGGCTCTTCTCGCATCGCCCATACCAATCGCCTCGCCACACCCCATGCCTACAAATCAAGCACCAGAATACGAGCTTCAGCGATCACCACCGCTTTCCCGTCAACAGCGTGCGTTATCTATTGCTACCCCGCGCAGTCCGTTTTCTCATATTTCGCCCCCCGGAAGTCCATCCTCATCTCCTTCATCCCGCCAATTCTCCAGCACAAGCCGACCGAGTACTGCCTCTTGCACATGCTTGGAGAACGCCACCGTGGTTTTGGAGACCGTCGAAACTAAGATGACTCGCGTCACTTGTACCCCTATCGATAATCTTCTTTCCTTCCAAAAGCGTGTTCTCCAAGACTGCCATGCAATTCTCGACTGCACAAGCTGTTGCGCAAAATCCTCTCTCGTTTTACTACTTATCATCATTTCGGAAAAGCTTGTAGTATCATTCAAGAAGTTGCCAAGTGGCAACAATGATGAATGGCAGGATCTAGATCTGGGGGACTACAAGCTGAATTCGGTAGAGGAGCGCACTTGTGTCTACAAGGCACTCGTAGGGCTGCAGTTGGGTCGGATGAAGAGTCTGTTGACGAGGCTATGGGGCGTAACATCTCTGGAGAGATGGGAAACGCATCGGAACCTATTGAAAAAAACATGGCGACAATTTCGAGAGTGTTGCGGAGTAACAGAGTCGACTGGACGGAGAGCATAGCACATAACCGTGTACGACATTGGCCGCGTGTCGGCCCATTAGCTACTGTTGGAGCAGTAGCGGCTGCAGTAGGGGCTGCAGTAGGAGCTGCAGTAGGAGCAGGAGGAGTAGTCGTTCAATTAGGAACATAAGGTAGTTGTTGCAGTGGCATTACACTGCCCGCTAGCCGGGTTGGGGCTAGCGCAAATTGCGGCACAAAACCTAGCTTCCTGGTGTAGAAGACACACCTTATGCAATTATCCGATTTACACTTCATCAGCTACTCGGTCTTTGGCATCGGCATACGTCCTACGGAACCGTGCAGCACGGCACCATTGAGGTTTCTCACCTTTCAGCTTATTGGGCACAACATGAACTTTTCACATGAATCATCTGTGCCCTGTTCTCACTTGAACATGCTTCAAGCAAACAAGAACTTCCATCAAGATTCTCTGCGATTCAGAAGAGTCACATCAATCCGCTTGGCGGTTTCTTGACGGCACGGATGTATCAGGCCCGGCCCGCCATGATCGTGTTCTTTAAGAAAGGTCAAGCCAGATCAGGCGACGGCCCGAGCCCCTTTCTGAGCCCAAATCTCGGAGCCCGGTGGCACTAAGCCAACTCGAGTTTTTAGGGATGAGTGCCTAACGCACGGGAGGTACTACTACTATAATAGCGACGGCGCGGATGGAACCGATCCCTGTGCAATACCTATTGCTACACTTGCAAGGCTTATTCCGTACCGGATTCGTCATTCCCTTTGAGGGGCTTGGCGAGAAGGAGACATCAGCTTCAGGTGTCCCGACATCGGCAAAATTTTTGGCAGGACCGGGAAAAGCCGGCTCGGTCCAGCTAAAAACCAGCTAAAAACCAGCTAATAGCTGAGGGGGTCAGCTCTTTCTGACCGTTAGCTGGCACATGAGATTAACAGCTATGTAACTCAGCTAGCGGTTTATAAGGTAAACGAATTTCTAGGCAATGACTAATCAGCACATTCTTCAAACGCGCTCAAGATCTTGACAACACGTTAGGAAATGTCTACAAATATACTCAATTCGTGAATTCCGAACGACGATCTATCTCAATTTGCTATGTACTCTGGCCTACTATATACCTTGATCTAATTGTAGACATCTCTCAAACCGGAATTCACAGTCCGAGTTTGAAGCCACTCGCTTCGTACTTCTGGAAAAAGCTCTCGGGATCATACCTCTTACTGATTTGCTTCATCTTAGGCAAGCTCTTTCCTCCCCCATAGTGTTCGAAGACTGTTTGTTCCCCCACCGCGTCATTCAAGTACACAAATGGATAATACACACCCGCAGCCTTCGCCTTCTGTTCGATTGCAGCTACAGTCTCCCTGATAAAGCTATACATGAATTCGTCATCTTTCTCATCCTGCCATATTGTAGGTAGGATCACCGCTGGAGTAATGTTAGCTCGTATTTACCTTCTGTTGTCTGGGTCGAACATACCCAAGAACGTGCCGTTGGCGGGATCAAGATCGATAGCATCGCCACCGAGATCTCTCGCAGCTTTCTGCCATCCTACGGAGATTGGCTGCATACACATAACCGTGTTGATGCCGTTGAGCGTCGCTAAGTGAGACGAACCAAGCACTGCTTGGTTGAATGTTTCATTTAGGATCCGTACGGCCTCTGGAGTCGCTTTGACCGATGTCGACCAGAATAAATGCCTATGCCTGTTAACAACCAATGCAATATACAGCCTCTCGCATTGATTACCTTCCACTCCTATCGGGCGGTACATCAATGTTCTTATTGTCCGTAAAAACCGCAAAGGTTGACCTTAGAGCTACGTCTTCCATGGATGCAGGAACCTTGGAGAAGTTCGCCAATGACCAAGGCGCTGGATCTCCTCCTCGGTGAAAAGACAGAAGATTAGATGACACTACTCTCCCCGAGGCATTTGCGAGTATACAGGGGTTGATTGCCACCTGCGGATCATCGACACCACCACCAGGCTTAAAGTAGCTCGTTACGGCATCCAAGAACATCGGAAATGCTGGGGGGTCAAAAAAGGTGGAGCCTCCGTATACCTCCTCGACTTCATATGTTATTAGATCGAAGCGGGTAACGATTCCGAAATTATTGGATCCGCCCTTTAGAGCCCAAAAGAGATCTGAATAGTGGTTTGCGTTGGCTTCCACGACGGTGCTGTTGGCCAGCACGACCTCATAGTTGCGAACGCTATTCATGGCCCAACCGTACTGGCCACCAAAGTAGTCGACTCCACCACCAAGCAGTAGTCCTCCTACGCCGACAGGACCGTAACGACCGCCCACGACCGCCCGCTCATAGGGCCCCATGAAATCATAGACCTCTCCCCAAGTGTTGCCAGGGCCAAGTCGTAAGACAGTATTACCATGGACAAGCTGTCTCGCTAAGAGATTAGTAGTCCCAATCATGACCCCGTCGTTAAGAGAAGCGGCTCCGGGAACCTTCAATGGTTAGAATATAGAGGGAAATTATCTGGGTCGAGATTATTTACGGGCATGTGACCTGCACCGCGCACAGAAAACCTTGTATTCGTTCTTCTTATAATTGCCAGACCCTCGGCAACGTCTTTTGTCGTGTTAGGCGTAAATACGCACCACGGTGATAGCACACAATTTTTGGCCCATAGAGCTGCAACAGGTTCAGCATAAAGTCGAGAGTGTTTGGCGGAAAGGAAAGAACCTGATTCAAATGACAAGAAATAGCTTACTGTTTGATTCGTTGACATATCTCAACGAATCGGGGAAAGACAGTTGATCGGGGAACTGAGTCGCCAGTTCGTTGCATGCTTGATGAGGTAGAGATACAGCTACGACATTGACGAGTTTCAGAGCAATGAGTGATACCGCTGAAAATGCCTTCATCTTGGTGGTTGAATGATCTTGTTAATGATAGCAAGATCGATTGGTAGGCTGCACAAGTACTGTAGATGCATAGAAGTGCTCTACTGTAGAGTTCTCGCTCTAGGCCGTCCACAATTCGCTTTTTTACCTTTACAGTATGTATGGGTTGAGGCATCGAACGGAATCTTATCTTGAGAGCCAATGAGGATCGATCCGCTCATATTCAGATTGGGCAAGTCCGGTACCGATCAGGTGCGCGTGCTGGCGTTGAAATCCAACGATACCTTGCGATCTCTGCCAAGACTTTACTTATCTTTCTCTCTATAATGCCACCAGCGTCATGAATTTCTTGCTGCCCGATCGCTACGGCTCTAATGCATTAGGCTGTGCACGACTAGTTCTTGTGCTTTGGATCTAGCTTGCACCAGTAAAGAAAGCTCACCGCTGGTCTAGCAATCTACCCCTGTTTGCTTCATCAACAAACCAACAACGTTCGTAGATTGGCGAAAGCTACTGCGATGACAGTGAGGTGCAAGGTCGAGGAAGCAAAGATGAGCCTCGACGAGGGCAGCTCGAATGGATCCCCTAGTACGAGCTCTGGAATTAATGTCGAACAAGCGCAAAAGGATTATGCAGAGCTCAACCGTGAGCTGTCCGTAAGTTCCCAGCATATTGGACATGCTTCCAAGGAGCGAACACAAGAATCAGTCGAAGCCCCAGACCTGGAGAAGAACTCATCCTCAATAAGGACACATCAAGGCGATTGGGACCTCGAGAAAATCCTTCGGGGAGCACGGAGTCTTGATCAGGAGTCTGGGATTAAACCAAAGCGGGTAGGTGTGGTATGGGACAATTTGGCTGTCACAGGAGTTGGTGGAGTGAAGAATTATGTCAGGACTTTTCCCGATGCCTTTGTCTCGTTCTTCAATATTCCAGAGACAATCTGCCACCTCTTTGGCTGGGATCTCAACCGGGAGAAAAAAGAGGTCGACATTTTAAGAGGTTTACGAGGACTTGCAAAACCCGGGAACATGGTCCTAGTACTTGGAAGACCAGGCTCCGGGTGTTCAACGTGATTATCTCACTCCTGCCCTTGACTCCCCCAATTTTGTATGGTATAAGCTGATCTGCTGCAGTTTCTTGAGATTAATTGCCAACCAAAGGCGTGGGTTCACTAACGTCGAAGGCAATGTCTACTATGGCACATTGGACGCTCGTGTATTTGGTGAAAAGTATCGCGGCGAGGTTTGTTAAAATGATAATCGAGAGTCGTCAGGGAGCTTTCTAGGTAGTGCTCGCTGACAAGCGCAGGTTATGTACAATCAGGAAGACGACATCCACCATCCGTCTTTGACGGTCAAGCAAACGCTTGAATTTGCCCTAGATACTAAGATTCCAGGGAAACGCCCAGGAGGCATGTCCAAGGAAGAGTTCAAGAGAAAAGTACTCCACCTTATACTAAGAATCTTCAACATCGAGCATGCAACGAATACCCTGGTTGGCAACGCGCACATCAGAGGAATCAGCGGTGGGGAGCGAAAACGTGTTTCAATTGCAGAAATGATGTTGACTGGCAGTACCGTTCACGCTTGGGATAACTCTACCCGGGGACTCGACGCTTCCTCTGCGCTTGATTTTGCAAAGTCTCTGAGGGTCACGACTAACGTTTATCAATTAACAACCTTCGTATCTATCTATCAAGCGTCTGAAAATATCTATAAGCAGTTTGACAAGGTATTGGTTTTGAGTGAAGGCCGTCAGGTTTACTTTGGATCTACTACAACGGCTAGCACGTACTTCGAAGGTCTTGGTTTCAGACGAAATCCACGTCAGACCACTCCAGATTTTTTGACTGGGTGCACGGATACTTTTGAACAGCAGCTTTCTCTGGATGAGAAGCAACATTTCTGCTACGATGCCAATGCCTTGGCAGTAAGCTATAGCAATTCCTTACAATCTTCGCTGCTGGATCACGAGATGAGAGCCTATAGAGAAGACCTTGCGTACAAAGACCAGGCCCAGGCCGATTTTGATTCTGCTCATCGTGACTCCAAGAGAAGGCACGCGCGAGAATCTTCCGTTTATCTTATACCCTATCATTTACAGATATGGCTCCTGATGAGGCGGCAGTTCTTATTAAGATTGCAGGACAAATTTCTGCTTTGTACTTCGTGGATCACAACGGTTATCTTCGCGGTAATCCTAGGAACCGTATGGTTACAATTACCCCAAACCAGCCAGGGGGCCTTCACTCGAGGCGGGCTACTTTTCATTTCTTTACTGTTCAATGCTTCTCAAGCTTTTGGAGAATTAGCGGCTGCCATGCTTGGTAGATCGATAATTAACAAGCACCGTGCCTTCGCTTTTTATAGTCCTAGTGCCTTGTGGATTGCGCAGATTGCTGTCGATACAGCATTTGCTAGCTGCCAGATTCTTACATTCAGCATTATTGGTTAGTGAGGCAACTTTTGACCACTCAATACGTTCGTAACCCATCTATACCCGTAGAGATAGCTGACCAAATCATAGTATATTTTCTCTGCGGGCTAGCACTAAATGCCGGAGCGTTCTTCGTTTTTCTGATTACAATCATCTGCTCCTACCTCGCAATGACTGTTTTCTTCCGGACCATCGGCTGCGTTTGTCCTGATTTCGACTACGCCATGAAATTTGCAGCAATCCTGATCACACTGTTCGTTCTCACTGGGGGATATTTTATTCAGTATCACAGCGAGTTGGCCTGGTTACGGTGGATCTTCTGGGTCAACCCATTCGCGTTGGGTTTCTCCGTACTCATGATGAACGAGTTCAGTCGAATCAGCCTCCAATGTGTATCAAGGAACCTTGTACCGTCTGGTGTGGAAGAATATTCCCACACTGCTTACCAAGTTTGTATGCTACCTGGCTCTGTACCTGGCTCTGCGTTTGTATCTGGAACCGATTATATTAAGACTGCATTCTCTTACGATCCGGCCGTTATGTGGCGAAATTTTGGTATAATAATCGTTATGATAGTTGCATTCCTGTTCTTGCAGGCAAGCTGTGCGGAGTTCCTGCAGTACACAAACAAAGGCAGTGTAAGTCATCGAGATTTTCATTCAAAGGTCAATACACGAATTTGCATCAACAAGAGGGAAGACCTTCAGACAGTCGACCATGAAAAGACTACCAATAAGGTCATTAAAATCCCTATTTGTAGTGCATACCAATCGCAGAGTTTCTCTATAACAGTCCCCTAGCTCCACGCTATTGGATTAGCAGAGAGGTTTCAAATTGGCCTAATGGAAAAGTCTGAAGAAATGTTGAGACGCTCGTGGTCTGTTCGTCGACAGTGTAGAGGCTAATTGACACTTTCGTCACAGAGAACTTCTTTATTTCTAAAAGAAAACCTTGAGCGAAAGAACCTGAATGAGAAACTCGCTGAGGGAAAGAAAAAGAGGCAGCGCAAAGAAGAGGAAGCGAACAATTTGAGCGCAAAACTACGTGTATCTTCCAAAGCTGTGCTAACCTTTCAAGATCTGTGTTACGATGTGCCTGTACCCTCAGGTCATCTGAGACTTTTGCATCAGATTTGCGGCTACGTACGTCCTGGTGAGCTTACAGCTTTGATGGTAAATGCATCCAGCTCTGGGTTTTCAAGATTTATCTGCGCTGACAATCGTTAAGGGTGCTAGCGGTGCGGGGAAAACAACGCTTCTCGATGTTCTAGCTGCGAGGAAGAATATTGGACTTATCTCTGGAGATGTTCTGCTTGACGGTGTTCATCCGGGCCCCGCCTTCCAACGAGGTACCGCCTACGCCGAGCAGATCGATGTCCATGAAGGCTCTCAAACAGTCCGGGAAGCCCTCAGATTTTCAGCTCAATTGCGACAGGTGTATGAAGTCCCTTTGGCCGAGAAGTATGAGTATGTGGAAGAAGTTATATCTCTCCTCGAGATGGAAAACATAGCGGATGCCGTTATTGGTGATTCCGAGATTGGCGGGCTGTCTGTCGAACAACGGAAGCGAATCACAATCGGTGTAGAACTAGCTGCAAAGCCAGAACTTCTCCTATTCCTCGATGAACCAACTACAGGGCTCGATAGCCAGTCTGCGTTCAATATTGTTCGCTTTCTGAAGAAGTTGTCCAACGCTGGTCAGGCAATTCTGTGCACAATCCATCAGCCCAACTCACTTGTCTTTGCCAGCTTTGACAGGCTACTTCTGTTGCAGAGCGGTGGTCACTGCGTATACTTTGGAGAGATTGGGGAAGACGCATCTACGCTTCGTGACTACTTTTCTCGCAATGGTGCAGAATGTCCCCTCGACGCCAATCCAGCTGAATGGATCCTGGATATAACTAACACCGGGTACACTCAATCGACTGCCAGCAATTGGGCCGACGTTTGGCGCAATTCAGTGGAGTTTGCGAGGATCAACGCAAATATTAGTCAAATCAAAAGAGACCGAAAGGACTATGTATCTAGTCCGGTATCAAATTTTCGAGAACTAGAATATGCGACGCCTTTGTGGTATCAGGTAAAAGTAGTGGCTCGCAGAGCTAGTCTTGCATTCTGGAGGACACCGAATTACGGTAATACCACTACTTGCCCAAACCGGTTGAAAATATCTAAAATAACCAAACTGTATAGGTTTCACCCGATTCTTCAACCATGTCGCAATCGGCCTTCTTACCGGCATCGTATTCCTGCATCTTGGAGACTCACTAAAATCAGTCCAGTACCGAGTCTTTATTGTCTTTCAAGTCACTATACTACCAGCCATCATAATGCCTCAAGTGGAAGCCAAATACGAGTCGTCACGATTGATCTTCTACCGAGAATCTGCAGCAAGGGCCTACAGACAATTGCCTTTCGCACTGTCAATGGTAATTGCTGAAATGCCGTATTCGGTTCTATGCGCCGTAGGCTTCTTTCTGCCACTGTTCTATATGCCTCGGTTCCAGTCCGCTCAAGCTGGATACCAGCTACTTATGATTTTCATCACCGAGGTGTTCTCAGTGACTCTTGGGCAGATGATGTCGGCACTGACCCCGAACAGCCTGGTTGCCATGCTGTTGAACCCCTTTCTGGGAATCACAATGGCGTTATTCTGTGGTAAATTGAAAGACATGAGTTCCAGATAATAGCTCTGGGACCTTGATAGCTAACACTTCTATAGGGGTAACGGTGCCGAAGCCACAAATCCCCAAATTCTGGAGAGACTGGCTCTACGAGCTCAATCCTTTCACTCGGATCAGCGGTATGATCGTTACAGAGTTGCACGGACGCGAAATTCGATGCGCAGAATCCGAGTTCGTCACCTTCAACCCTCCGCCTGCGCAGAACTGCGGCTCGTACATGGAAAAATATTTCCAGAATGGCGGTCTCGGATACCTTGCTCAAAATGCGACCAGCACGTGCCAATTCTGCAGTTACAAGACAGGTGACGACTTCTACACGCCATTGGGACTATCCTACGACAATCGTTGGCGAGACTCGGGGATCTATGCCTCTTTTATTGCAAGCAATCTTGTTATTCTGTTCATTGCGGTGAGGAATTATTTTTCAATAAAGGGTTATGTTTAAGCTGAAACTGACGGGATTAGTCTCGGTTCCTAAACTTCAACCGTCGGTAGGATCCTTGGAACAACTTCCTACGACACAAATAATTATAGCTGCATGCAGTCTCAGACAATTGCGCGATTTATCTCATGAGTATAGGCTTGGGAAGGATACACACGTAATGATCGCTCAAGATTGCTTCGGATAGCGTAGATCATCAATGGGATCGTCTATCGTTTTGACATGATGCATGTTTCTTTCCTGTAGTGTCAAACTATTATTACAATTTTAAGATCGATTCCCGTTTTCAGTATTCTTGGAACCTGGATCAATTATTGCGCTACTCCCCATTTTTCGATACTTACAATTCTCGCTTGCCACTACGTGTTATTATGGTGTGGTCTATACAACGGCATTGCCTGTTCGGGTGAACCCTCAAAACAGCCTTAACCCTAAACGGCAATGCGTGGACATTGCGAGGTGTTAACTTTTCCACAGTACACATCTGTCCTGTGTTTCTATCATTTGTAAAGACCCGCATAATGAAACATTGTTTCTTAGATTACTATTATCACGTATCCTACCTCATTCTCTGCAACGATGTTCCCTCTATGGAAGATGTCCGCTCTCTTGGTGGTCTCCTTGACTCTTCACAAGCTCGTTGCATTCGTCCTAAACATTCGCCTTGCAAGGAAAACTGGTCTCCCATATGTCTTCAGTCCTATACATGAGCTTGAGAACTGGGCATACTTTACCAACGCTGTTTTCCGATGGAGGTACCATGACTACCTGCTCGAGGGCAACGGATGGCCGAGGTACGCACGGTACACGATCAAAGATTGGATGTATGAGGACAAATATCGAGCACATTCTGAGCTAGGAGACGTGTTCTTGGTCGTTGCCCCAGGAGGACTCGTGTGCTACACTGCGGATGCGAAGATGGCCATGGATATTTGCACAAGGCGAAAAGATTTTGTTAAGCCGCGCGAGAAGATGAGTCAGTCAAAATTAGCCTCAGCTGTGACAGGTTTCTTGTAACTAACGCCGAGCCCTCTAGAGTTAATCGAGCCTTTTGGGCCAAACGTAGTTTCGAGTGAAGGCAACCTATGGAGAATGCACGTTCGAATCACCGCTCCCCCTTTCGGCGACGCAGCCAACCAGCTGGTTTGGTCCGAGACCCGCCGCCAGACCAAATTCCTCATGCAATCATGGGCTGAGAAGGGATCCGTCGCGATAAAGTCCGAGATCTATCTCTTGGGCATCAACGTTATGAGTTGTGCGGGATTCGGGCAGCAATTCGACTGGACGGATGATAAGCAAGCTCTCCCGCCCGGCCACAGCTTGAGTCTGGTCGATGCCATTTTCCAGGTCATCATGTTCCTGCCGCATATCCTGCTCTTGCCAAAATGGCTGCTGAAGCGGTCACCGTGGAAAGCTGGACATCAGGCTTATGCGGAATTCGCATCCTACATTGGCGAGTTCATCCAGGTTGAGAAGATACGAATAGCCGCGAATTCCGAGTACGAGAACAAAATGAAAGGCAACCTCCTGACAGCATTACTCAAAACCAACGCCGGCGAGGCCAAAGGCTCGAGTCTCTCTGGTGGCATGAACCGAGTGACGCTTACCGATGAAGAAGTTACCGGGAACATGTTCATGTTCCTCATGGCAGGTCAGTAAAACCCCCTTTCAAAGCACTTTTTCCTTCACCTCTATTATTGACACGCAGAATTGGGTGTACAATAGGCTACGACACAACCGCCAACTCGATAATCTACAGCTGCGTCAACCTAGTCCTCTATCCAGAAATCCAAGACCAAGTAATCTCCGAAATCGACTGCATCTACGCCGAAGCCAACGCGCAAGGCCGAACCGAACTCTCCTACACACAAGACTTTCCTAAATTCCGCTACATCCTCGCCTTCCTCGTAAGTTCTCCTCTCCCTTTTCCTCCCTTTCAAAATCCCCACGACCTCCAACCCTTTCCCCCCCCCCCGCTCCGGAACTAACCCACACCCCCCACCACCCCTAGTACGAAGTCCTCCGCATCTACCCCATCGTCCTCCCCATCGGCCGCATCACCCTCCACCCCCAACCCATCCCCCTCCCCACCCACACCGCCCTCCTCCCCGCCGATTGCGGCCTCATCGTTAACAACACCGCCATCCACCACAACGCGCGCTTCTGGCCCTCCCCCCACATCCTCTGTCCCGCACGCTGGCTCTCCTCCCACCCAAATCTTTACGACCCCCTCTCTCCGCCGCCGCCTTCCCCGGAACCACCCGCCGACGACACGGACGCGCTACCAGGTAGTAGCACTCTGCCGGCGCTGCTGACACCACCAGCAAAAGGCACGTTCATGACCTTCTCCGAAGGCGCGCGCGCGTGTATGGGGAGGAAGTTTGCGCAGGCGGAGTTTGTGTGTTTTTTCGCGGTTGTGTTGAGGAGGTATCGGTTGGAGCTGGGAGGCGGAGAGGGGGTGGGGATGGAAGGGGGGGCGGGGAAGAGGGGGGAAAGGAGGGAGGAGGTGGAGAAGAGGTTGAGGAGGAGGTGTGCGGGGAGTCCGGTTACGTTGGCGGTGGGGGAGGATGTTAGGGTGAGGTTGGTGGGGAGGGAGTAGGGAATAGGGGATAGAGGGTAGGGGGGCTTGGCATTTGGGGGCGAGATGATGAGGGGGAGTTGAGGTTGAGTTTTGCGATTGCGACCTTTTGGGGCATTTTTAACGCCGGTCGGGCGGTGGTTTGGCTGGTACGATAGTAACCGGCTTACTGATTTCATGCCCAAATCAGAAAGTCGTATGTAGCCCAATGGAACACCGGTCCGAAACTGCACACAATATCTCGCCATTATGCCAGCTCGGCGCGTGTATGTTTGGGGAAGGGAGGGTGTGGGTTGTTGGGGGGGAGGGGGGAGATGGGGCTGTTCTGTAATGCAGGTATCAGGCGGTACGCGGTTCGTTTCTGCCCGATAGGAAATGCGAGGTTAGGGTGGGTAGACTATGGTTTCGACTTTGGTGATGCATTGATCGTCTGCAAACATGAAGCACAAATGTTCCGCCAAATCGAGAATATGACTTGATACCCAGACTCCCACCAACCATCTTCCTGCCGCCATTCGATTTCAATTCACAATTTCCCTGCCCTCAGCTCAATCCTCATAAACATCTCGCTCTGCATAAAATTCCCATTCGCCGCCACGCACTTCCACGGCCTTGTCGGATCCACCAGCGTAAGATCGTACCTGTGAAACAGCTATCTCTCCCCCCTTTCATATCAGCTCCATCCCATCATCACCAAGACCATAACGCCAGAAAGAGGAGGGAAAGACAACTCACCGTCGATAGCACCTTCCGCAGCTCCAACAGCGCCAGATTCCTCCCCAGACATTGGTATCTGCCGGATCCAAACAGCAGATCCGCGGACCGCTTCATGCGGACGAGGTCCTGGTCGCTGGAGTCGAGCCAGCGCTCGGGCCGGTACAGGTCAGCGTCAGCGCCGAAGACGGATTTGCTGCGCAGGACGCCCCAGGCGCAGGTGGCAATTTTGGTGCCGCCGGGGATGAAGCGGCCGTCGATGGTGTCGCCTCTGGGGGACAGGTATCAGTGAATGGAAGCGTGGTTTAGATATGTGGCCGGCGCGGGGACTTACTCGGGCGGGACGATCTTTTGGAGGAGGGCGAAGGAGGGCGGCCATATGCGCAATGACTCGCGGATGCATGCGAGCAGGTATGGCAGCTCTTGGCACTCGCGGTCTGTGGCGATTGGCTGCGTGAGCCGGCCAGCGGCTGCGGCATCGTGGAGCTCGCGGCGGAGTTTGGAACAGACCTGCGCGTTGGTCATGATGAAGAGAGTGGTGGCGCGGAGAGCCGTGACGGTTGTATCGGTTCCGGCCATGCTGTGGGGATGTTAACGACGGGGTCCTTCAGCTCGAGGGAAAGTGCTGACATTTGGAAAACGGCTTCGGTTTCGGCTTGTCTTTGGCTGAGGCCATGCTTTATGAATGATCCAAGCATATCCTGTTTCTCCTCTTTACCTTCACCGAAACGTTTTGAAACCAATCGCTTTGCAATACTAGGCACGAAGCAATTAGGACGGAGTAGATGGTCTGCAGGCAATACATACCCCATGAGCATTCCTACACCCGTCTTATCCTCTGCAGTCGGCATTACGAATTTGCTCACAAATGGCAGCCGAACGAATCTGTTCAGAGAAGGAAGTACCGCTGCCCACTCGAAGGCTGGGAGTGTCTGCTCTACAATGTGACAGTAACCATTTATATCCTCATCCCTGATGGGTGTTAGTTGTTTACCTCGTTCACACTAGTATTCTCGTCCTGCTAGAGACCTCGTTTACTGGGCGAGACAAAGCTTCCTCCACCAAAGAAATGTCAAAGACCTTACCTTTCTAAGAACCCTAACGGAGCCCCAAAGGCTACGTCTGAAATAACATCCAAGGTGTAAAACTGGGCAATCCTGGCGAAATCTGCCTTTCTGAAAAACTTACCGGACGAAAGGTACTTTTCTTCGATAAGCTGTGTCAAATCGCGGGTACGGTCATCAACACTTTGCTCGAGGTACGGATTTTCCTTCCCAGAGTACTGACATATATTAGTGCCGCTAATTTCTCCACTACAGATGTATTCGTACACCAGACGACAATTTACTCCTTAGCTCTAGGTGACGCTCTTCGTTAACTTCGCTGAAGATATGGTTGACCTCCAAGTCGAATTGGGTACCCTGGTAAAAATCTCCCTTGGAATAGGGTGATCGAACAGCACTCATCCGAAGAAGCAGCTCCACATTGTCGGTCACAAGAGTATCCGGGCTGATTCGGGCAATGGAGCCTGCAAGCGAGTTAGAAGGAACTTTGGTCTTACGAGAAGAACAATAACAGTAGAAGTTTCCTCGTTAGAATCACAGAGTAGCTCACCGTACTGATCGCAAAGTTTCTTGAGCTCCCAGTGTGTGTTCTTGTGGTAACAACATTTCAGCATCCAAGCTTTTGAGGTTATCGCAAGAAGCGGTCCTTTGAAGTGCCTAAGCCGATAGATGCTACGGATGTAAGTGATTAGTGAAATGGTTGCGACGCAACTCAATATGATTCCAAGCAGCGATGGCATCGCCCGAAGTATTCCGCGTTCTTAGACTCAATTCTTTTGCTCCTGAATGGTTATCACGGCCTGGAGGATCAGAAAGCAGAAGGAGATCAGGACTAAGAATTATCGCTTCCCAAAAATGATTGATGACACGACGAAAAGATAGCAGCCAGCGACTCTCTGTAAGGAAAGACCGGCGTGAAATAGGGCATTCGACTACCGCGGTTCTGGATCTGCCTTCTACCTAAACAACGGCAACTATTTTCACGCGGGCCGCTGGGCATTACCAACTGTATAAATCAGAATGTCAACAAAGAGTAACATAAGTTCAAAAATGCTTTAACTATGTAGAGCAGGGGCCGTATGGAGCAGCAAATGTGATATAAGCGATCATCACTTCACCGGCGAAGCCAGAAGTGGAAGTCCGAAGGAAGCTTACCCCGGGACAAGCTGTTCTATACGGTACTCTTTCCAAAAATCAGCCAATACTTGAAATCTTGCGTAGTGGTTGTTCCAATATTCTATATCATATTGTGCGGAACATTGCATACACGAAATAAAGTGCTCTGCTAACTTTCTTCCTTCTCTTCCATCAGGCGTCACATCCTCTCTTCCACTATGGGCATCCTATCTGAATTACCCTTGCCAACATCCATTGATCTTGTTCTTCCGCCTGCGATCCTCAAAGCGCTAGCGGCTGCGAATCCTTATATAATTCTCATTAGTCTTCTTGCTTTGACCCTCGTTACTGTCTTTGGTCAATCTAAAAAGCGTCAAAAGATTGTTCCTGGTATACCAATAGTTGGTGGTAGCGACAAGGAAACTGTACTGCGGAATCGAACTAGATTCATCCACGATGGCAAAGCTATGCTCCTCGAAGGTTACCAGAAGGTAACCATTCATAGTCAATGCATTGAGCAAGAGAAGCATTAAGCCTGACGTATTCACAGCACAAAGACGGCTTCTTCTATATTCCAAGTATCCTGGGAGAGAGGCTTATGCTTCCGGTTCGATATCTGGAGGATTTGAAAACAGCTCCTATTGATAAAGTGGATTTTGTTGCGACTTTCCAAGAGGTAACGTTTACCACGTTCCTAAAATTGATTCTTCAGCCTTAAAGAACATTTCATGTCATTTGCTTCGCGGCGAGTGATTACACTAATGCGTTCTCGAAGATGTTTGAAGGAAAGTACACAACCATGGGCAGTCGGTCGACTTTGCACCCTCGCGTTGTCAAGGCACAGCTCAACCAACATCTATGTATGTCAGTCACATTGATGAAGCGTAATACTTTATTAAAAATTTTGTTTTGTAGTCGATGTCATGCCCGGGATTCAGGAGGAAATCAAAAACGCATTTGAACAAGACTTTCCGCCCTGCGAAGGTAACTCTAATCCAGGGCAGCTTCGCAGAAAACTTACTGTTCAACCAGACTGGACCGAGGTCCCGGTTGTGGGGCTGATCACGCAAATTGTTGCTCGAGTTTCCAGTCGCATGTTTGGCGGCACAGTCCTCAGCGAAAACAGAGAATGGGTAAAAGCCTCCATTGCCTTCGCAATCGACGGTTTCATTGGTGCTCAAGCCATAAAAAAGTACCCAGAGCCTCTGAAACCGATTGCCAAATATTTTATTCCTGCGATCCGGAACATCAAAAAACACTACAAGGCCGCCGAACGAGCCGCGATTCCGCTACTGGAGCAACGTGAACGCGAAGGAGAGAAAGCTCTTGATCTGCTATATTGGATGGCTGACCAGGCACAAGGTTCGGAAAAGGACAAGAAGTTCATTGCCGGAATTCTGCTCAAGGTTAGCTTCGCCGCGATCCACACGAGCGCCGCGGCTCCATCGCAGCTCATCTTCGATCTGTGCGCTATGCCGGAGTATATCGAGCCTCTTCGGCGGGAAATGGAGACGGCAATGACACCGGACGGGGTGATTGAAAAACAAGGCTTCGTGAAATTGGTCAAGCTTGACAGCATCATGAAGGAAAGCCAACGATTCAATCCGCTGCTTCTGAGTTAGTAGACCGTGATGTCTTTTCTTCCCCTTAAATTTCTCCAACCTCGATTTCCCCTTTCTAAATTAAAAATTGCATAACAGTAACCTTCGAACGCGTCGTCACCGAACCCTACACCCTCTCTGATGGCTTCACCATCCCCGCTAACACCACCATCGGCATCCCCACACAAGCCATAACCATGGATCCGGCCCTTTACCCCTCTCCAGAAATTTTTGACGGCTTGCGCTTCGAAAAAGTTCGTCAGAACAATCCCCAGAATGCCGGGAAAGCCATGTACGCTGCCTCGAATCATCAGAGCATGGCCTTTGGGTATGGGAGACATGCGTGCCCGGGCAGGTTCTTTGCGAGCAATGAGATCAAGGCGATCATGGTGTATTTGCTGATGACTTATGATATGAAGTTCCAAGAGGGGCAAAAGAGGCCGGAGAGTGGGTTGTTCGAGACGCAGAATTTGCCAAACCATGAGGCAACGGTTTTATTCAAGAAAAGGAGAGTTTAAGGGATCCGATGTTAGGTTTGGGGTGGGGGCTGGGGTCAGAAATTAATGTTACAATTCAACGGTCTGCTGTTTCTTCCTCTTGTGCTTCGAGATTGCCAACATGATGAACAGCATGCCACTTACGGCAACGTAGCATGTTAGCTCTGTATATACAACACTCATCATCAGCGGCGAAACAGTGCGTCTGTTTTGTAGAGCGCCTTATCACGCGTTGATGTCACCTTGGCAGGTTTCCCAATCATCTCCTAAGCCCGTATCAAGGTTGAAAGGAGGAGATGCTGCGCGTTCATGACGGACCGGGTAAACTGTGCGGAGAAAACGTTATTGGCGCTCGTGCGTTCAGGAAATGAGGAACGGAACAGTTCTTAGAGATCATCCCTATAGAGTTTGCATCATTGGCCTGGGGGATACTGACAGAAGATGTGTCTGCTTGCCGCATTTTCCGTTCTAACCTTAGTTGAACCCCCCTCTACTCGTATGCACGGGGTTTCCGCGCACACTGGGTTTCCGCGCACTCTAACTAGAAAGGTTAGTTACAGATAGTATCCCGGGGCACAACCCCGTGCATACGAGTAGCGAATAAGAGGCCTAACCAGTCAGATCTGAGGCTCTGGATCCAATCCCTCGGAGCCTTTGACACCCGGTAATAGACTACCGCACTTAATAGCACAGTGGTCCTGTGGCTGGCTGAACCTCCAAGTCCCAAAGCGAGACTGAGTTGTTCCGCCACAGATCGAGCTAAGCCGAAGAAAGATCGATCGCGCGCTTAGCGCGTAGCCCTAAATAAGCGGAGCCCGAATTGAGCGATACTCAAATCTACTGAGTACTCGTAGAGCTTTTTTCGACAAAGCTAGCGACGCATTCAATAACGGTACTGGGAGACTCCAGGAGATTGCACATATCACTTTTTGTATTTCGCTTCGTCCTTACGCTACGCAGTAGGTAGCTGAGCCAGTCGGGCTGGGTGAAATACATGAGGAGTTGAACATTATCCGTGGTTCATCTCAAGACTAAACCTGGCATTCCAGATCGAGATCAGGAGAGCATGTTCATGGCGCTATCGTGAACGCCATAGTATGCAAGGAAGAAAATGGAAGTAAAGCTTGATGGTACCTACGTACCGTGCTGCTTATCCTTCTGATTGGGTTGTTACTTTCCCCAGGATCCCGGGACTGCTTGAGAGGCTCCGCTAGCAAGCGACCAAGGTGCTGAACTAACGCATTCTAGAACTTGAGTAAGACTACAAGAACGATATCAAATAATAGTGACCAGTCTCACCGTACCGTCGCTCCAAATCACAGCATCAAGGCCTTATCCGGGGATCGCCTGAATAAAATCATGCTCTGCTCTGCATTCTCGCTTTCTTCTCTTCACCTTCCGTTGTCTTGATCTTACAGTATAAGTCTTTCCAATTAACAAGCTGCTATTGATATCATTCCCTTCCAACATGTTTTTTCAAGCACTCATCACCGCCTTCTATGGCCTCTCTGCCATCGCTCCTGCTCTTGCTATCCCAGCTGCAGCTCCTGCCTCTACTTCTCCAAGTCCAGCTACAGCTCCTAGCTGCAACGCAGATAGCTGCCTTCGTGCGTTTAGGGCGGCATTACCTTCAACGAGACAAGCTGACGCCTCTAGTTACTGTAGCTCCTACCTTAGTATAAGCGTAGCAGCCGTTACCCAGTATACGACCACCACAACGACCACCACTTTCACTGCTCCAACGGAGAAGATCACTGCGCCAACCACAGCCATCGAGACAGACACAACGTAGGAGCTTCGGACCCTTCGCTGTAAATTTCTTGTGTTAACCAGACTATAGCTCGATCGCAACGACCACCACCACCACGACGTTCCTTTTCCCTATTATAGACAGAAATAAGCGACAGCTATCGGCTATCACGACTGGTATTGTGCCTGCTAAGACCTTCCCCGCCTATGCATCACAGTGCTCTCAGCTTGGCACCACTAGCGAAGCTGCGCGCGTGTCCAGTGCTTGCTCTTGCCTGCTTGGGACCCGGTCAACCACAACAGCCACTGTGATCTCTACCATCACCGCAAAAACCACTCCGGTACGTATAATATCTCAGCTAGTAAAGACTTTGACTGGTCTCTTTCTCATTGCTAATCATGATATCTGAACAGATGACCACCAGCATCCCTACAACCACCACAGCCACAACCGTGATTACCAGTACCCTCGATCATCAATACCATTGTTGTCTCGCTAACATTATTGTCTGATTTACAGTAATGCCGCAATGTCATATGTCCGATGGCTCGCAGCTTTTTTGATGTCATATTTACAGACATCGGCGGGAATTGTCCATGATATGCATTGGCCAAACCTATGATCTGGCTTCCTATACTTCTGTAACTATTTTCAGAGACGTTAATGTATATACTGCTCAAGACTCATATCTAAAACCCTCTCATTCGCCCTTACTAAACCCCTTTCCAACAGAAACCCTCACCATCCGGCCGATTGTTAAAGAAATAGTCTCAATTGAACAATATAAACTCAATTTTGCGTATCAGCAATTGAGAACAAAGCGAAGCTCAAATATCATCATCAATACGATTAGTCGTTCTCAATAGCCAGCGGTAGCGTCGTTTTAGATATGGGAGGGGCGAGCAAGAGGGCATCCCTGAGCCCCAAACACTAACGCCAAACCAGTAGCAACAAAACCACCGCCCCCCACCCCATCCCCAACCTCCGGCCCCTTCCCCACCTATCACAGCCCCCTGCATCTACCGCTCGGCCGACCCCAAGGAGTTTGCGCTCTCGGAGCAAAGGCTTAGACGGTGGGGAGGGGGAGGGTCTACCGGGGCATGAGACGGTGAGGGGGTTTGGGCGGGAAGGGATAGAGAGGATGTGGGGGGTGGGGGGGGTGGGATGGTTGGGTGGGGTTATGGGACTGTGGAGGGGGTTGTGAGGGGGACGTGCAGGGTTAGTGATGAGGATATTGAGACGATACGGGAGAGACTGGCTGCTGAGACGTCTTTGCTATGAGATTGTGGAAAATGCAATGCCGGGCTTGTATCATTGTCGGCGTTTTGTGGTCCAATAGCTCCATTTTCGGAAGTCACAATGGAGCAAGCACGACCGATTCAACGAGCCTTAGAATCTGCACTTGGAGGTACATGGATGTGTAAGTAGAGAAGAAAGTACAGGCCTCCGAACACCATTGCTTGTATCTGCAAGGCCTACTACCAGTGCAAGCGCCCTCGGAATCTTTTTAATAGACGTTGTTGCTCATCGAGACACCAAAAGGTGCTCTCAACGAGCTCAGCATTCCAATCTGAAACGAGCGTTAATCGAGGATCTTTACCAATTGGTTAAAATCCCGGATGATAGGTAGATGTCCTCAATTGGCCTACTAGAAGGACAATGATAGAGGGTCATCGGCTTCCTTCAGGCATGGCTTTTGCTATACGCTTACTGTACGTACACGTGCAGATAATAGAGTTGGTTGTACAGAGAAGTACCATTAACCTTCTTGTAGATTCCAGGAACCGATAAGGTAGCTGAGGACCATACCTCCATAAATGATAACCAGACGTCATTGTTAATTGGATAGTATGGCATATCCCTGCCCGCCCTGTAGGGCGAAAAGCTACCCGCATTTAGCCGCCGTACGGTAATGAATAATCCACTCCAACCTCTCTCTCTCTCCCCAAAAAGCACAAAGATGGACAGAGCTACTCTCTTTGAGACTGTCCTCTATGTATATTTCTGTGTACTGGGTTGAGGGTAACTTTTGTGTCCTATGACTACAACAAAAATCACACTGATCCATACTTTGCGCGGGCGCAATGTGCAAGTTTGCCCGACTCAACTGAGACGCCGGTCATCACAGTAGAGCTACCAGCACTTCCACTTGCGGAGGAGGATGGGAAGAAGTAGTCTAACCGAAGGCCGTGGCTGCTTTTCTGACCACTTTAGAACGCTGTAGGAGGCCTCAGTAATATGTGGCTGAATACTAAGGCACTGAATCAGCTCAAGCCTCGGAGATTGCTTGGGACCTGTGCCAACGTTGGCTGCCGAGCCTAATTCGAAGCAGTTCTACTTGTATCTGACTTGAGTCGACAGTTGTTGTTCTGCTGCTTCGCCATATGAAGATGGAATAGATGTGTTACCAGGTGGCTCCAGCCCTCCGTGAGAGCGGGCAAGCCTGCTGAGGTAGTAGAAACAAATTCTTCGTGGCCGTCCTTTCTCAATACGTCGAGGCGGGGCATGCCTTCTTGATTATATTATCAGGGCGGTATCCCATGTGGTTGTTCCTGTCTGTACTTGCGGGCTCCCATGGCTGCTTCCCCCGGCAAAGGCGTTCTTCCTGATTTATCAATGGAGCATTCCCTTCCCTTTCTATGAGCTCCAGCTACTCCATCCTACTGACAAAAGTCTTGTATGATTCATGGATGCCTCACCCACCGTTAAATCCCCGACTGTTGCATAATCTGGTTCCCAGAGCTTTTTCGTTCTGCTGTGGCGCGTTTATCGTTGGCAGCACATGTCGTCGTTGCATTGCTCCATTACAGCAAGGAACGGAAACTGCTGCTTCTCTCCCAATCTAATGGTGGTTCGGAAATTCTAAGCCAGCAACGCCTTGCCTGTTCTGTCGTCGTATCGGTGGGTACGATCTGGCTAGCAAATAAGGCAGTCCTTCTACCCCCACTGTTGTCTTCTGCTCATACGAGCACAACTTATCTTCCTGCTGAGTTGACTGTCGGAGGTGAGTCGAAGGTCTCAGCATCCTCACCTGCAAATCTGACTTCTTCCTTAGCAAACAAGGTTATTTGTCAAGATAAGGTTTTTGGGTGTTGCACATTCAACCGTCAGTGGTGATGAATGAAACCCAAACGACAAGTTCGCTCCCACCCACATCAACAGCCCTTATTACACCACCAGCATGGACAACTCCGCTTGATCGGAGTGCTTCGGAAACAAGGCGAAACCAGGTAATGCAATCACGTCAGAAAATGGCAGCTCAAGATACCATAGCATTTGCTGACTGTAGCAGAGTACAGATCGAGTCCGAGCACCACAAATCCAGAGGAGCCTTGTACGTTGATCCTTCTGCGTCAAACAATTCGGTCAAGAGATGACATACTTATGGAAGTAGAGCTTGAATAAACTAGATAGTAAACTTCGTACCAAGTTTCAACTCACATCACGGTCGCCATCGACGGATATTGCCTTACGTGAGGAGGAGCCACCAACATTTCTAGGACGCTACAAAGCACCAAAGCTAAATCGACGCTGCATATCTCTTCCTTCCATCAACGAGTCATCCAGAGATACTGTTGAACCTCTATACATCCAGATTCATGGACAGGACCATCAACTTAATTTCTCTAACCTCAACCGTTCCTTTTCCATACGCCGAGTTGGAAAAATCGATACAATGAGCCACTCCAAACAGCCATGGTTTACGCCAAGTCAAATCTTCCGAGCTCAGCGATCACAAATGTCGACTAGCATTGCCGGCGAGTGTGGTAGCGAGGTTGGGGCCCCTCTAGTTGCTACAACTGGGAAACTGAACGATGGCGAGGTTCCTGTGAGAGATGATAGATCGTCTTTTCACTCGCGCCCAGGCGCTCGCGGCCAGCCAAGGGGCTTAAAACGGCTCTGGTATAAGACTGTTGAGCGAGTCATCGACTGGGCCGAACGCGTCCACCTCCTCCGCCGTCGTGATCGGCGTGATTGAATCTCCCGTTTGGAGTTATGGAACAGCGGGATTACCCATGTATTGCAGTCCAAGAGTGTTCTCCTTTGCAATAATATACCAATCTGGACTGACGGACGAGATTCAATTTTGCTGACCTGCATTACTGTTTTATAGATTACTATCACCACGACACATATACGACTAACATGATCCAACACAGCATCAGATACCCAAGTTTGATACATAACGGAAAGTTTTTCCATTACCTTTTCCTTCCAGAGTCACAAATTTCAAGTCATCCTTCTTATCGTCAATCATCCTTCGTACTTCTCTTTATTTCGAGGGTCTTTGGATGCAAGTCCCAACTCCTCTGCTCTCTCTACGCTAACCCAATCATTTTTACCACCCCCGTTTCTGTGCTTGTCATGGAAGTGGGTATTCTTGTAATGTTGCGTCAGATTATCCCTTCTTCCCACGAAAGGCGCTTTATCTAACCCCTTCTTGCAGTTAGGGATTAGACATGGGTACACAGGCTTCTCAACCGGCGATGGACATTTTATCCCTCTCCTCACAGCATCCTCCATTACGTTCTTGGTATGCTGTTCCGTTATTAGATGTCGCTTTAGATGTTCCGGCCGCTTGAATGCAACGCGCTTGGTAGCTGTACTGCATGTCAAGCAGGGATTGGTGTCGATACTCTCGATCTTCCTAATATCGCACATTGGAAATTGTAAGGCTGCCCTGTTCTCGGTTCTCCATCCCGATAATCTACCAACCTTACGAAGTCTAGTAAATCCACGGCTTCTGAGTGTGGGTGTGTTTACCATATCCGATGTCTTGTATCTCGAGATTGTCGGACTGCAATCTGGTGAAACGTCGCTATAAGGGCTCAACATCTCGAAGGATGCATGCTGTGGTGGGAGTTGTTCGAGTTTTATCGGTGAACCTAATTGCTGTGTAGGAGACCCTGGCGGACTTGAGAACATGAATGTGTGCGAGGGATCGACGGTTTCTGGTGATACCAGATGAGTGGACCAGTCAGTATCACTTGAGTAATTCTGGCTGTAATCAACGTCAGGGTCCGGGAAAGAGGTGTCGAGGCGTGTCGTTGCATTAAAATGTGGGATAGCTTCGACGTTTATAGGCGTAGCTTGCTCGAACGGAGATATTTGTCCATCTTGGAGGTCTTGAGAGATCAAATCTGTCGATAGGCTAGTGGATATACCGGGCATCGTCATCAAGAGCCCTTCATTGAGGACACCAGATGTGGGGTCGTTGGAGAAAGACGGCGATGAATTCGCGCACAGGTAAGACACATCAGGCAAGAGACATCCAAAAGCAGAGGACTGATCTAAGTCTGTTGAAGTGCTTGATTCTTTGTATTGCAACGACTCATTCGGCGAGGAGTCTGACACCATTTGAGGCTGGAAAGTATTGTATGCTATAGAATGGTGTCGGGACGACGAAGCCGATGTCGATGATGTTGGTGTCGGAAGCTCGCTGAAAGAGCTGTAGTCTGATGTTGAGAAAGATCCTGATGGGAAGTGTCCAGAAGAATCGCAGATCACCAACGAATGTCTTCTAGAGGTGGCAGATCGCGGTGGGGTCATATAACCGTCCAAGAAGTTGGGCATGGAGGAGGAACACTCTTGTAGGGCATCACGGTATTTCGAGGATAGATCCATCGTTTGGGACATCTGGGGGTAGTTTGCAACACTCGAGGCTTTCTTCGAACTCCAAAATTAGGCTCCCGTGGAAAGGGGGAACAGAATCTAAAATCATTATAAGCACAATCTTGGAACTATGTCGAAGGCCTGGATCTGAACCTAGCGAGGACGCAGTCGGAGATGTACAATCAATCAGGCTGTCGTCAAGAGTAAGATCATCGAAGGGTTGTCGTGGTTTTGTTGGAGGAAGGTGATTGCTAGGCGTTGACCTTTTAAGATCTTTCGTTTCCCGGCTAATCTCTAGTATTCATAGCCACAATAGCAAAGCAAGGTGGATGGAATGCTGTAAAATTGAGCAGCCTCGACAAATGTTTCAGTCAGTATCGACGCTCGGAAAATCACCTTCGCCATGGAATGCCTAGGTAGTCCAGCAAACGTTCGCCCAATCTTCTACAATGACTATAGGATCTTTCGGTACATAGCTATTTCCTCCTTACCGATGCGGGATGAGCGGGTGTGGGGAAGCTACAGGGTCTCTATAAAGCTATCTATTGGGCGCTGGCAGAGTTGTCTGACCTGCATCTGCATCTGCATCTGCATTGGTATCCGGGTGGTATGCCAGGAAGAGCCTCGTTCAAGTTGGCCAATGATGAGCAGATCCAGCTGCTGCGTATACTCGGAGAATTACGGTTCTAATGATTACTTACCGGGAGAAAATGGTGATTTCTGATCGATCGAGGGGAGAATCTGATAGACCCGCAGCCCCGGACGACGCATTTGGAAGGCAGGAAAGAACAATCAGTCACGGGGAAAACCGTTAGATCGATCGCCACTGCAGCAGCGCCCTGCACGTAACGCGCCCCACCTTAGTGCTGAAACAACAAGCCGCAAGGAATGCGATAAAACAGCTTGGCATGGAGAAGTCTATCTTTGCCATGGCTCATTAGCTTGGCTTCAGTCGAGTCAATTTTCTCAGATCGGAATGGTCCCAAGATCATGAGCGACGAGTAGCAAAGTATAGCCGAGGATCTGAAATATGCATCGTCAAATCCTGCTCGGTAGAGCATCATCGACCGCCCCTTGAGACCCTGAGTGGAGAGACCAGACCTGGGATCTACATGCATGAGCAAGCCTCTGTCAAACTCTACCTTTAAGCATCATCTGTCTCCACCAGCTTTGAACGTGTCTCTTTGATATTGAACTCATACGTTGGTCGTTGTTTGGGACTTTCCCAATCGGTCGGGCTCTGGATATCTCTAGCACCTACTTTGTATGTCTCTCTTTCTCAGCCTTTCACAATGTAAGTCCTAATAATATAGAGCGAACTACTAACTACCGCAGATGGAGGGATAACTCCGCTTTTAACGCTACCGAATACCGGTCTTGGAGACACCCCACGACACGATTGGATCAACCATCGAAGCCTGGCAGCAAGTCAAGTGTCCTCTGGTGGATTCGGTTGTTCCCAAGGCTATGGGAACCAGCACATACATGATTCACTCAATTTGAAGCCTGGCGGATGTCTAAAGCGACAAATCAACGTGCTGCTTATTAGGCAAACTAGCTGTTCATTGGCTAGAGCATGCAGGAGTAAAGTCGCACACGGACCGCAGGCTTTTATATAGCTTCACGGAGATGTCGGACTGTGGTGTCACCTCACAAGGCTTGATTCTTCCTGCAACTAGACAGCATCAAAGTTGAGGCCGTGACAGCTCCACCAAAAGCTTTGGTGGAGCTCCAGGTTAGCCGGTATCGCTCTGACGTATGATTGGTCCAGCTATCAGGCAAGTCAGAGTTATTTCCCTCATGGCTCTAGTATTTGACTCTCACCACCATGCGCAATAACGACGACGCAAGTTTTACGACCCGCCAACAAGAACCATAGATGCGCCCTATGGTGGATCACAATAGGTATCTTTCACAGCTATTGGGTTCGGATTTCGATTCTAGCCATCGTATACTACTCCTGTCACACAGGATCAAGAGCAAACCTTGCGAATTCCTTCAAAAGATATTAACTTGATTCTGTCACTTCGAGTTCCTCCTGCACTGCGCCGGGCTTTTGAACACGAGATAATTACTCAATCACTTGCTGGCATGAAACTTCAGATAAACGTTGCAATTATATTTGTTCCAACTCTTCGATGATCGACTCGCATTGCAAGTTGCATCGACGAATCTCCACGGCTAACGCTTCCCTGGTTCATGGCGTACGTGCGTTTTCGATACTTTAGCCTCAAATGACGCTTCAAGGTCCATTCTCTCCCAAAAGCCAGGTTAGAAGAAAAGGCTGTACTACTTCATAGTCTCTAGACGTACCATGTACTCTCGTCAAAGCTGACCGTTTGGCTTACTGTCACCGCTGCGCTTGTATTGCAAGGAATTTGTTGGTAGCCACGTCGCTAACTAACAACCTACAATGAAGATCAGCGAGCTGGTTGATCATGGTATCACTTCCAAGGCTCCGTTGGCACACACAGAAACATCGTATTCCGGCAGCATCCGCGGCATTGCGCTATGCACTATGCATTATGTACGATATTTCAAGATCTTCCGCAGTTAGTGAGTTAGCTCGAAGGACTCTATATTCCCTGGTGCCGCTCCGTGCCCCTCGTGTTCAGGCACATCCATGATATCATGCGATCACACTCAACAAGAATATGTATTTCGTGGCTGGGCCTGGGATTGATGACAGTTTTATCCATCTATTCAGCGGTGAGAGCCGGGTTCTCATCCGCGTCGGAGTCCTTGCGTCAGAGTCCTCGCGTCGAGCCTTGAGGATGGACAAGGACATCATCTCAAAGACGCTACATGCCGATACGACACAGTACTTGGGGGAATCCTGCCCAAGGATACTCTGCAACAATTTTAGCAAGTCCATGAGACTGGAAGGCAGCGTTGACTAGTGCTGACGATGTGTAGCTGAGGTTCACATCTGAGGACAACTGGCCAGTTTTTGACGATAGTGCCTCCAAGAAGACAAACAACTAAGTCTAAATACCTTGATAATACACTCCGATCCTCGAAATCTACCCAGATCATTGATATGCATAGTTTCCCCAGGACGAGCCACTTATGGATCGTGTCGACGATCAAGGCGCGGCCAAGTAGCTTATTGGCCACCTTCAGCATTTCCAAAATGACGACTCAGGACTTAGAGCTGTACTTATTCAAGTCGTATCGGAGTTCCCGACGTACAAACAAAGCAAAGCAATCAGCCTCGGAGTCTTGAAACTACTCGATGTCACTAAGGTTGCTCGACTTTTGGTTCTATTAGCGTATCCTCGAGGATCTTGAGTGCGACCCAAAGTCGTGGGGGTTTCTATCGTTCCAAATCCTCTGAGGCATTTTTCGACAACAACTTCGTAACCGGGTTCAGGCTCCAGTCTACGTGGCGATTTGACCATGTGGGCGCAACTACGAGTTCCGTCTCTAACATTTGGAACGGTTGGTTGGTCTCATCTTGACCTGAACGAAGACAACGATTGGTCGTTAAATAAGGGATCAATAAACCTCCTTATTCGGGAGACTGTGTTGCAAATAAGTATGACAAACCCCATGCACGCTCCTGCTACTGGATGATATCACCGGACTGCATCGTACAAGGTGTCCAAAGTCAAAACTCTCAACACCACCATATTCTCATCCGATGCCCAAATATTAATGCAACCATGTCCAGAAAACCTTGCGACAGAGCAACGATATGACGCAACAACCATTTTGCCTTGCCCAAAGCGCCAAGCAAAGACATCAACCCTGCACTCTGTCTTTGCTCTTCTCCTTTACCTGCTCTGGGAGTCGTCCACCTCTTCAGCGAGGGACAATCTAGCCGCCATCAAGCTCCTACGGCTTACAAAGAAGCCGAACTGCCATCTCGAGCTGAGGCAAAGCAATTGGTGCTTGGCAGAATACCCAAGCATGGAACCAGGGCCTGCGTTCTTGGATCAAGCACGGGTAAGAGGAGATTATACTCGACATTGTTGAAATATGCTATAGATACCTGAATAGGATTGTTCCAACGTGTGTTCACATCTTGGCCGATTCGTCAACCAACAGACATCAGACATCTGGCGATGCTTGCCACCCAGATTCGGATGGATACAAGACTATGTAGTTGGACACGGTGAGGTCGAAGCGGAGCGTATTAGGTCCTAGCATGTCCTTCAAAGAGGATACCTCGTCACCGTTGCATAGAGATGGTGTAACGTGTATAAATAACGCGTCTTCCATCTACAAGAATGACTTACTGAGAAGGGATGTTTCTGCACTCATCTTCGGTGCTCCCGTCTGTCCCTTACGAATCCAAAAATCCAGTGATTTCCAATGCACAACCCCACTTTGCTAGAGCCGAAGACCCAACAAAAGGTATCCACGCTGTTAGAGCCAGCTGCTTCGCTATGTAGATTACATACTACCACCATCCTCACCACACAACTCCCCACCAACATATATTCCTTTCACTCCAAACCCAGCATTATATTCATCCCACTCTCCAACCCAGCCATCCCCCCTCCCTCCCTCCTTCAAAACCAGCCCAACCGTTCCTAACCAGCAAGGCAGGTGTTTGCATCAGATCTCATAGCTGTCTTGTAGCGAGCTATGTTGAACTGTAAAGGATGGGATGGGGGGGGGGGGGGGGGGGGAGAATAGCGACTTTCTGACTCTGGTAATTCGAGCAACGGATGGTTTTCTGGCTATCAATTTACCCCAAGCCTCGGCCTGTCTGTCGTTCCGCGTCTTGCGCACTCGTGTGGAAGGATGTTGGGGTTGTGTTTTTCGCTTCTTGTTCCCGCCCGCCTACTGTATATCGTTCCGTGCGTGCGGGAGGAAAGATGAGGGTTTGTGGAAAGTTAGGGAAAGTTGTCCTTTTGCTATCGAGTCGTGAAGGATGTTACGGGATGGAGATTGTTTGAGGCGTGTAGATTTGGGGGTTGAGTTAGTCTTGTCTTATCTGGAATGTAAACAGTTCAACTTTTTTTTGGGGGGTGCAGGATATTTTTTGTTGGCTCTGACTGTTTGTTTCCCTATCATGGGAGGGAGATCCGGCCTACAGTAAAGTAAACCCTGCGACATTGGTATCATACCTACCTTACTTCTACAAATCGCTAGCGCGTGCAAGACACAGCTAAGGAGATATCGAAATAGGAAGCGTTTACATGTACATTTCAAAACACCTAGTCGAAGCTCTAAAAGCTGTATAGTACAGCCACAGATACAGCCTTTGAACCCGGACCTGTGGGATATCACTTCGCTTCCATGAAAACCTCAGAGTAAAAACTCCCCTATTTTGACTCGCAAGAATCCAAGCCCAAAGGATGAGAAACACCGTCCATGCATCCGGCCCCCTTTTTCATCCCCGTTATGCTTCCGCATTATTCATAAACCCCCATAAACCCCCCTCATCACCCCATTATCCCATTCTCTTTTCTTGCCCCCTAACCCAGCCCAAAACTCACCTTACTGCATCCCACCCATTCCATTCATCCCGCCATTCATCCCCCCAGCGCCCATCTGGTTCATCTGCGCCATCATCGCCTGCTGCTGCTGGCTAAACTGCTGCGCCGCCGCCGCCTGCTGCTGCTGCTTCTGCATTGCGATGACTCTCTGCTGGCGCATCTGCTGCTGCGCGACCGCCTGCGCTTGCTGCTTCGCCTGCTGGACCTTCTCGGGTGGGATGTTCGGCCCGTAGTGCTCCTGCAGCTTCTGCATCTGTGACTGGTATAATTTTTGCTGCATGTTGACGAAATAGGCCTGCGCAGGGTGGGGAGCGGCGGGGTTGCGGGCTTGTTGGTTGGGTTGCTGGTTGGGATTTTGACCAGGGTGTCCGGGTTGGCCGGGGTGCGGTTGGTTGGGGTGGGGTGGGGAGGCGCCGTTGGCGATCTGGGCGCCGTGGCCCATTTGTTGGTGGTGGTTGCGGAGTTGTTGTTGGTAGGCTTCGTAGCTTCTTTGGTTAGCCAGTTGTTGCATGCTCACCATTGGCGGTTGGCGGTCGGGAGACATTTGATTTGGCGAGGAATTTTGGAGTCTTTGCTGGTGCAGCTGTTGTTGCTGTAGGAAATAAGCCTGGGTCTGGCGGTTTGCCATGAGTTGCTGTTGCTGTTCTCGAGTTAGTTGGCCGGAGCCCATCAAGTGTTGTGCTGCCATGGTATTTTGGGCCAAGGTAGGAGTTTGTGTCATGGAATTAGGAGGACTTGCGTGCCCCATTCTCGATGTCGGAGTAGCATGGTTCATGACTGGTGTCGCGTTTTGCATGCTTGGTGTCCCGTTCATCTGTGGGGTGCCTCTACGGCTAATTGGCTGCTGACTTCGCTGATGTACCATTGCTGCTCCTCCGACAGGATGACCAGGCTGTAGGGCCGAGGGAGGTCGTGCTGGACTGCTCGTATTGCCTTGACCGGAAGAAGTGATATTCATTGGGACGCTCTGTCCAGGATGGCTAACCATAACATTACCAACTACGGGCGATGAGTTGCTATGTGGCGTCATGTTTCGCACTATGGGCGATGAATGGTGAGGCTGCGAGGCTGGTACCATATGTATCTGACCGTTCGGTAGCATGCCATTGGATACCGGAGGATTAGCATGCTGGTTCTGCCTAGCTTCAAGTGCCTGTGCATTCTGCAAAGCTGCCGCGTTTGCTTGGTTTTGAGCTGCTTGTCTCTGGGTGTTTTGTTGATAGTTGCGGATTTGGAGTTCCCTCGCAGCATGATCCGCAAGTTTCTTTTCTTGCGTTTGTCTCACCTCTCGCTCCTGCTGTTCGTGCTTAGCTTTCGCGGCTGCTTGCTGGACCTGTATCTGGTGTTTGGCTTCCTTCTCCCGTTCGGCTCTTTCCGCGTGAGCGAGTTTGATTGCTTCCAGAGTTTTGAATCTCTCGAAACGTGGTTCGAACGATGCAGCTCCGGCCTCGCCATCAGATGTTTTAGACTTGCCACCAGTAGCATTAGACGCGGAAAGCGCCAGTCTTTCGTCCATGATCAACATGAAGCGTTGTTCTTGTGCCGCGAGAGCCTCATCAGCAGCCAGTTCAGCAACAGTTCTCTTCCGGGTTTTGGGAGCAGGGTAATCTTCACGGTGACGCGGATCAGTCAGGGACTGCAATACTTTCTGCGCGTCTTGTAGATTATCAACTGGCTCCAGATACAGTGGAGGAGCGGTTGCTTGAACAGCTTTACTCTCGAAGGAGCGGATATCCTTTTCCCCAATAAGCATTTTCTGTTTCTTCGCAGGAGGCCCAGAAGTGGACGGCGTAGGCGGTATGGCAGATAATGGGGTAGGAGGTTGTGGCATGGTTGCAGATGATGGTGTGCGATTGATGTTGCTGTGTTGTGGTAGTTTTCGATTACTGGATCGAGGATCAGGCGTGTTGGCAAAGACTAACACTTCCTCATCTAAAGACAGAGGTGTGGGGAAGAGGACGACAGTGAATATTTTAGGTGCCTTCACAACGGAATCTCCGCTTGACTTTTGGTTGTGATCCGAGGCATCTGTCGCTGGATTGTTCGAAGTGTCTGCTGCGCCTGATTCACGGCTTGGGCCACCGACTTCAGGATTAGGAGCATTCACACGTGGATACGGCACGTATGGTGAGGGTGTGAGATACGGGTTATAGTTGTGGACGGAGAAAGGTACATTTCTGTCTGTGCCTGAAGAGTCCGTAGAAGCCTGGGAGATTACTGCGGCGCTTTTATGATCATGTACTTGTACAATAAGACATCCTGGGTACGCCTGGGTTAGTATATAGACTCTTGGTCCTTCACAGCGCCCATACCTTCATAAAATTTGATGCTAGCATACAGCAGCTCAGGCACTAAGTCATGTGGTATAGTTCGAGTCTTTATATGTTCCAAAATAGCCTTCATCTCTGAGCTGTATGAATAAGTATCATCCCCTTGTTCGAATCGGAAATGAGTCGGATAAAGATGGAGAACGAGCGATGGAGGTTTGTTCTGGTATCTCTTAAGGATGTTGCCTTCGGTTTTGGCTACACACGGGAAGTCTCAGTAATCATATCTGGGCCACACTGTGGGATAGCCAGAGACATACCATATGGTTCAGCCATTCTCTTCAGTGACTTTCGATCCAGATGATTGTCGGCTTGTCCAGCCTTACCACTTCTGTTCTGCCGCCCTTGGATATCTCCAGGTTTCTGTGAATCTCGCCTCCGATTGCTAAGGCGGGGCACTACCCCATTCACATTGCCATTCATGCCACTTGCCGCGCCCGCACCCGGGGGATGCTTGAAACCCGACGGGGGCCTTTTTGAACCGAGAGATGGAGAAGGTGAAGACTGTGAAGATCTAGCACCATTGACGGATGTCTGGACCGTTGGAGGAGGTGGGCGCTTCATCTTTTGGTGGGGCGGGGCAGGTTTGGTTGCGATTGCAGTAGCCATTCTTCTTACTTTCTCTTAATTCTAGGCTTGTAGGAGCCTTCAGTCCGTCCCTCACGGTTTCAGTTGTAACCTTAGAAGACCCATGGGGCTTTAATAGGGCCCAACCACAGTCGCGATGACATGTGAGAGAACCGGTAGGAGTGAGCTGCAGGCTTCAGGGAAAGGTTTGGGATGTTGAAGCCGGCGGACACGCTGTGCTCATGCCTAGAAAATAGTAAGTGTGTGTTGTAGGTACAATTTCGAGCGAGTTGATAGATTGGTGAGAGCGCATTTATGAACAATGAGCAGTGGTGGTCATGAGATTCCGAGGTACTTATTCGAATTAGGGTTACTGGGCGTAGATTTATCACATATTATTAGGATTTATAAGGACATGATTTTCGTACTTCTTGATATATTGCTCTTCTTAAAACACCATATATATATGATACTAAATCTGGAATACGAAGCTAACTGAAGCGTGTAGGGTGAGACTTATGGATTGAACTCTGTGGGGGGCATGTGCCTAATAGTATAAGCATATTCGTTCAACGAAAGATGCTCAGCCCTCAGTGCGCAAAGGTGGTTTCGCGAGCAGTGGTAAGCAGTAGAAAGCAGCGATGTGAACGATGCATGGAAGCTTCCATTTGCTCCATCTTAACCTAAGGTACTGTACTGTTAGTCCAAAAGATGAACCCTGAAGCGGGAAATGTACGCCACATTAGACATCATCTCCATCCCATTAGTCGTGACCGCCGACCCTCCTGCGCCAGTCCTCACCAACCCGCAAACCCTCAACAACTTCCACACCCTTCCCAAGCCCTATCCTCGGGTCGTTCTGCCACCAGTCTCCTCTAGTATCATCACCAGAGTGTCCGCGCTCGTCTTCACTGTCGACCAATCCTCCATGTCCACCTTTGTCGCCTACAACCAGGACTATCTGTCCAACCCAGTTGGAAATATGGGTGACTGCATTTCCACCAGAACCAGATAGCGATTCCTGGATATAAACAATTTCGGGGCCGAGATGGCGAAGTAAATGAATATGTCCAGTCGGTGTAGTGAAAGGCATGATCATGGTATCCTTTTCTACGAGTGCCTGGGCTTGGCTGTAGATTGTATCAAACATTTTGGATCTTGAAGGCGAGGACATGGGATCTGGAGAGATTGCGGCAAGAGGCTTCTCAGCTTCGCCACTATGACTTTCTGCGTCCTCATGACCTATGTTCGAGTATGATGAAGTGATGGATAGGGCCGGCTGCGAAGATTGCGGATTTGTAGATAGAGGGTGTTGCTTCAGATCGGGGGCGTAAATAAGGACGAGAACCCTCGAGGCAGAGTCTATGTGATGAGGGAGATATGAAAGTATAGACTAAAGCAAGCTGTCAGCCTCATGTGGTGTTGGCAAGCTCTGTTAGAACTTACTGCATGCTCTTGCAGATATGAGACCGCTTCATCATGGCTATCGTAATGAGAATCTGCAGACAAAACAATCGCGACTGTCTTCATCTTACCGCCAGCTCTCGCTCCCGCGTGACTAACTTGAGGTGCTGACCGTAACGGCTCTACCACTGTTGTACTTGGCACTTCTGGAGCTGCTGCACCGACAGGTTGAGTTTCGGCCTCTTCGGACCACCTTGAGTGGTCCTCAAAATCTCCCCTGTCTTCCTCTCGAATCGAAGATAATGCGCCCCCAACAACGGCTCCGGCAGCAGTAACCCCCGCTACCACTCGTCGGCTTGCGCCGTCAAATAGCTGCTGTGGGCTTGGTGTCCGCCTGATCGCGCCAGACATGCGCGCCATCAAGCTTCCGTCCTCCATCTGTGAGCTCTCCGCTTCTGGAGCATAAGGGAGATCTCCAGGCCCGTCGTCTCCATAGCCCGATGGGGGGGGGCCCTCTCCTACATTTCCGTATCCTGGTGGAGGGTCCCCTGCTTTTCTATCGTAGTCATCATCGTCCGCATCTCTTCTTTCACTCCAAATCCATGCTACAAGGCCAGCCGTAGCTACTGTTAAGGTCAGTGCGAGAGGAATCCAATACCCTAATGCACTTCTTCGCGTCGACGCGCCGTACGCTTGACGGCGTTGTCGCTCGTAGCGATCGTAAGAATAAGACATCTGGTTCTTGAAGAAGATGAATCGAAACACCAAAACATTTCAGTCATGGAGAAGCAGAAGTCACCAAAGGAAAGTCCAGTAGCTCCTTGTTTATTGACGAGGCTGGCATCGGGAGGGCTATGGACATATACCGACACAAGATTTAGTAAATCGACCGCACCAACTCGCTTTCGGCCAGGAGCGCTACCTTGTTCCCTCGTTTTTCTTCTCTGCGGCTGATGTTCGAAGATACTTTACCACCAGAATTTCATCCCAACATATGGTTGAGCTCATGGAATTTGTCCATGCTATGGAATGTTACAAACGATGTGGTACAGTATCTTCTGTTAACTCTTCCAGCAATCGCCAGGCCTGCAGGAAGATCGCCAAAGCTAAACGAAGACTGTTGATCCCAACCAGCAATCATCGTGGTTTCCTCTTATCAAATTTAACCTATCTGCTGTTGTTATACCTACAAATACTGACTCAACCAGCCTGTACGATAGTTTTTGGCAAATCTTATCTACCATCATGCAGATTCTCGTAGCTCTGATATGGTTGCTCTCCTTGGCTGGGACGGCTCACTCCTACTTCTCTTGTTCAGATACTGCCGCCGAGCTGCAGATTCGCAGCAAGCTATCGCTTTATGCAATTGCAGTCGATACGAAGGACTTTGGGCTCCTTGCTGAGGTGTTTACCCAGAATGCAATCGCCGACTACAGTGCCCCACCGCCAAACAATATCTACCGTGGTCTTCCAGCAATTCAGGAGTTTCTCAAATTCTCCGTCAATACTTCGGTCACCCAGCACACTATAAGCTCAACAGTGGTCGATTTTACCAACATCTTCTCCCCAAATTCTACGGCTTACGTGGTCGCGAATTGCTTGGGCCAGGGAAATTTAACAGGCCAAACGTTATTCATCTATGGCAAATACATGGATCAATGGGCCTATGAGTCAGGGTCCTGGAAGACGAAAAATCGCCATTTCACCCTCTTTGTAAGTTGAAATTTCTTTTAGGGTTGACAAATCTAGTTGCTGAAATCAATATTTAGCCTCCTGGACTCATTGGGAATACGGATATTCTTCGTCAGTGATTGGGCAACACCTGGCTGAACTTTATGATATCTTGACTGGCCAGCAGGCGACGATAAAATGGGCGGGCATTAGAGATTCTCTCCTTACGATGGGCACATATGAAAGTAAATTAGAAGAACTTAGCTTGCTCCTTGGTGATTTGCCCAGATATCTATCATTCGTCAAACCAGTAGCCGTTCTAGCTTTCAAAAACGCCAATTCACATGCTCGTTAATATTTCTATGAATCGATTCTCTCTACTATACCGTCACTAGTGAAACCATTTGAAAACATTGACAAATTGTCCATATGAGGACTACTTACTACCCACGGAAATCAGAAGACTCCTGGAGATATCGCGCTAAAGCCGGCAAGATTATGACTAGCTTTCGCGGCTATTTAACAATCTACATGAGCTTCGAGGTAAAGGTAATATTTCAGCTGCTTGGTGTGCATTCGTGAGATTCAGTACATTAAGACCTACCATATCCTATCATTTTAGGGGGACTGGCGTTGATTCGGTCCGTTGGAGCTGTTTCCAGCTTTGAGATCTCGCGTATAATCCGAGATACAAAGGAGCTACGATGCCTCATGCGTTAGCAATGCCTCCTTCTAGCTTTCAGGCTGTCATTCTGTGCGGCCCCGGAGTGTCTCTGAACACATTTACTTCTACCCCCGATGAATTCCCAAAAGCACTCGTGCCTATCGCCAATAGACCCATGATATGGTATCCCCTCGATTGGTGTTACCGTATGGGTATTACAAGTAGGTGCCATCTCGCAAACCTGTCTCATACTAGTTTATTCTATTACCGGAAGAACGAAGTTGTTTAGTCATCTATATATTCTCAGGCACGACATATTTGCCCAAAGATCAATGTCCTATCATTATATTGTACCGACGATTGGAAACGTTGGTGGTTTATTGCATATCTGCAAGGCGATCTTCCCAAGCTATTTCGCTTCCTACCCGTATCTCCCTCGAATTTACATTCTCTCCTCGAAGCATCTTGTAGCTGTCTAATTCTGACTCAGCGCCAAGACATACATCTCATCACACCACCCTCATCTGCGAAAGCAATTGAAGCCGCCCTCTCTCAGATTCCATCTCTTACCTCCCTACCCCTACCGAGAGCGGACATTCTCGCGCCAGAAGGCCTATCTCAGAATACCGGAACAGCTGAGATACTCCGTCTCCCTGAGGTGCAAGCAGCTATAACAGGTGACTTTCTAGTCTTACCCTGCGATCTTGTTTGTGAAGTTGCAGGAGATTCCTTGCTAGAGGCATGGATGATCCAGCAGGCCGGTTTAGGGGGTGCTACTGCAGCTGGTGTTGATTATCTCGGGCCGAAAATGGGGGTTGGTGGCGAGAAGGGTGGACGTAGGGGTGGTCTTGGGCTTTGGTTTCCGACCAAGGGCGAGGGTGGTACCAGGGGGGAGGAGACAGATTTACTTATCACGGCCCCTCTGCCGCAGCCTTTGGTACCTCCACCTGAAGGCTCCATCCAATCCCACATGTCCAAGGCGGTCTACGCCACGACGACAGATACACTGGGAGACATCACGGAAGAAAAAAGTGGTTTTCCTATACGACACGGCCTGATCCGCAAACATGGCAGAATAAGGATGCTGACCAACCATCGCGATGCTCATGCTTATTTCTTTCCGCATTGGGTCCTAGACTTCATCAAGCGAAATGAGAAGTTCGACAGTATCAATGAAGACGTAGTGGGCTGGTGGGCCAAGGCTAGCTGGCAAGTTGGCTTGGCTGACAAACTTGGTATCCACGACATTTTTGACGATACCGATGATACTAAAGGTGGTGAGATGGGGAGTATTCCAAGCGATACAATAGAAGATGAAATCGATCTTGCTGCCCTGAGCACTACTTATACGAGCACATTGCGCCCCAAATCCTCCAACTCATCGCCCGTTACGTCTCAATCACCAACCACCTCCCCTACGAGAACACAAATTCCGCCTATGCTCGCTTACGTGCACCCTTCAGCTCCTCATACGCCTCTTATCCGCCGAGTTGACACACCTGCTCTTCTACTCTCCACTTCCCTCTATATTGCCGCTTTACAACCTTCCAATCCGAACGCTACACCGTCTCCCTACACGCATCCTTCCCCATACGGGACACCAATATCAATAGCTCCTCAGACGACCATTACCAATTCCGACAGTCTCCTCGGCCCTAACACAACTATAGAAACTCACGCTATCATCAAAGCCACGGTCATAGGAGCAAACTGCCACATCAAAAAGGGAGCTAGATTGACCAGGTGTTTGCTGATGGACGAGGTAGTTGTGGGTGAGAAGACACAAATGACGGGGTGTATCATAGGCAAGAGAGCAAGGGTGGAGGGTGCTTGTGTATTGAGCGAATGTGAGGTGCAGCCACGATATGTGGTGCCTGAAGGAACGGAGGCGAAGGGCGAGAAGTTTATGGTGTCTGGTTTGGATGATATAGATGATGAAGAGATGGGAGAAGGCTATGAGGATGGTTTAGGTGACGGGACAGAGGGTTCCCAGCTTGGATGGTAAGGACGCGCGTAGTCAGCATTACTCTTAAAAAATTGTCAACCAAGGCTATCATTTTCCACACCCTAAAGTAGGCACTTTCACAAGCCCACTTGAACATACCATCCTTTGACTAACAGACTCCCCCGGGGCAACATAACACCCGCCCTCCATCATGGCCTCCACCCTCCGCTCCCGCCCCACCAACAAGCCCGACCCCCCCTCATCCTCCTCCATAACCCCATCCGAAACCCAATTCGACAACGCCGATCCCATCCCAACCCGCCTCTCCCTCCTCGACATCCTCCGCGTCCTCGGCGGCCTCCTCCTCCTCTCCACCACCCTCTCCTACTTCATAACCTCCAACTCGCTGACCTGGGGCTACCGGCCTTCCTTCACGCGTCCTGCGCGCGTTCTGGCTTATCTGGTATAACTTCCTCGCCCCCCCTTACCTTCCCTCGGGGTTTGTTTCTCAAGAGCGAGGAACTAACGATGATGTTTACAGCGCGGACCAGTCGTCCTGACAGATGCGGAGTTATCCCGCTACAACGGCACTGATCCGACACTACCGATATACGTCGCCCTGAACGGCAGCATCTACGACGTCAGCGCCTCGCCGCACCTCTACGGCCCCGGCGGGTCGTACCACTTCTTCGCGGGCCGGGACGCCACGCGGGCGTTTGTGACGGGGTGTTTCCAGGAGGATCTTACGGGGGATCTGCGGGGGGTGGAGGAGATGTTTGTTCCTGTTGAGGAAGTCGAGGACGGGACTACGAAGAGTGAGACTCGGGAGGAGAAGAGGGAGAGGAAGTTGAGGAGGGAGAGGGAGGTTAGGGTTGCGAGGAAGAAGGTGGTGGAGACGGTGGATGGGTGGAGGAAGATGTTTGATGGGGGGAAGGGGGGGAAGTACTTTTGGGTGGGGAGGGTGGAGAGAGGGGTGGGTTCTGGGTGGGAGGGGTGGGGGGAGAGGAGGGAGTTGTGTGAGAGTGCGAGGAAGGGGAGGCCGAGGAGGACAGCCGAGGAGATATGAGGGTTTGGGGTTTGGGGCAGGGGTCGGGTTACGGAGTTTGAGCGGGTTGAGCGTATATCCGTATATATCACGTTTCCCAGTCACGTCAAACATCTCCGATGCCTTACGTGCGTCGTGAGAGTGCCATTTCAAATTTTACAAGGGATTTCTAGAGCCCTAGAGGGTTTCGCCTCGACCACCCAATGCATGATTCGTTGCTACACCTCACGCGACTCGAAAAATGAACATGACGAGATCCATCCCAAACTTGCAATTCACTCCGCTGCCGTTACAGCCCGAGCTATACCACTTTGTCAGCAATGGTACGCCACACTTCGTCGAAGATAGTCCCCAGAATCACATACTGTAGATGCTCAACTTGCTATGCCCCACAACTTTCTTAATCTGCCCCTTCTCCTCCAAGTCGTTCAATGCTTGTCTAGCCAAGCTCCCATTGATCTTTAATCTATCGACAAGCGTGGCAACGGTGATGAGGCGGTAGGACTGGACATCTTTGTAAAGTTTGTCGGAAGTGGCTTTGTCGAGGACAACCATGTGGTTGGCCTTTTCCTTGACTGCGGTGTAAACCGAGGGTCAGTAGGCTATCCCAACGGGTGTATAGAGGAAGGTGGTCCGGATGGATTCGAGGGAAGAAGCAGAACGTACCCTTGCCCTTTGACCACTTCTTCTTTTGCTTTTTGCCAGCGGCTGCGGCTGCTGCGGGTGCCTACCGGACAGACTGTTAGCAGAGCGTAACTCAAAAGGAGATGAGCTTACCATGATTATGGATAGAAATTTGATGGTGAACAACCGTTGATGATGTTGGCAAGAGTAGAAGTCCAATGTGGGGTTTAAGCGAAGCTAGACCGAAATTGGGCTTAGGGTGGATGAGCCCTACAAGGGGAGCCTCAATGATGATGGTCAACTTCAGCATTGGTGACAAGAATTACAATAGCCATCCATAGTGATTGAACGTATATAAGACCAAGCGACTAGCGGGTTATCCGTGTATAGAAGCTGGAATATTGACGGCAAATGGGTGATTAGATACCATATCCCATCGTAGCAACTGCCGCTATCTCTAGAGAAGGGAAGATATCTGCTCATCGAAACTTCGAAAGCAGGAAGATGGGTCAGTAGCCTAAATGATTTGGAAGCTCGGAAAACCAGTCTTGAGTCTTCCTCATAGTCTTGGGGTTACTGTTGACGGAAACTACATATTCGCCTCTGACTACTGGCACAACCTGGTGTCATCCTAAATAATCTGATCACAGAAATCGTAACAGAGTAAGCAACGGCTTACCTACCTTAGAACACTATACTTTAACTTCATACCTCTTTTTAACCCTCAGGGTGTAGAAAAGGGTACATCGCAAAATTAAGACACTTTCCCTAAATCAGCAAGATGGGTCGAAACAAAGGTCATTTCAACCCCTTGTACAATTGGCAACCCAAACTAGCCCTTCCAAAAATCTAGCTCCTGGACCCTTACCCCAAAGTCCTATCCTTAACCTCCAGACCCCTGATTACACGTTCTTGACCTTCACCTCCTCGGGCTCCCCCAAGGTCAGGACAGCATCCTCCAACCACAAGCCCACCTTCCACCTCCCCAATTCCGGCCACCAATTCTCTTCGATTCGGATCTCCCTTCCATCTTCTTCACTCACCCCATTCTGCCTCAAATCAATCCAACAACCCCTCGCACCCGGACTTCTCAATACTGGGCTACTGGCCTTCCACGTCTCCGTCCCCACCTCTATATCCTTGAACTGGCCCTTTCCCTGGGGCAACGGTGGTTGCACCATTGTGCTATTGAAACCGAGGTAGGAGACCCAGGAACTAGAGAAGGGGAAAGTAAAAGAGAGAAGAGAGGGGAATGGATGGATTGTGAATGTGAAGGGGTTGCCGGTATTGGGGGAGATTGTGATTTTGAGGGGGAGTGGAAGGGAGGGCGAGAGGGGTTGAAAGGTGAAGCGTGCAAGATGTCTGTTGGTTGTGAACGTTAGAGACCTTCCCAGGGCAAAGGGGAGAGGATGGAATACTTTGGGATGTTCCAATTCTCGCGACCTGATGTTTGGAATGAGATAGCCATTCATAGCACACCTAAGGTCCTGGTGGGAACCTACCATTATAACAAGTATCGGCCTGACTAACGTAAATAGCTGTGATTCTCGTATTTTTGCCTCCTCCGGGCGAGTCAAAATATCCCGGTAGCAACGCGAACTCATCGTACGCTCCTACTGGAGTCTCAGAGTATCGAATAATTTGCGCCATGCAAAGCCCGCCTCTGTAAGTTCCGGCCTCAGACTCGGCGCTGAAGGCTGCCGAGGAGGCTTCGAGGGGGCTATATGCGACATCACGTGGCAGTCCGGAAGAAGCGGGCTGGAAAAACGCAAAGGCGTAGGCGGTGCACTTGCAGCTCCATGGTGGAGGGGCGATTTTGATACCGGTAGGTGAAGCGTCCATGTCCAGGCTAGGTAAGAGAAACAGCAGGAATATTGTATGGATAATTAAGCTGCTCGGGTAATTCTCATAGACTTCCTAATCTAAATGCTTGATGATTGATAGTGTGAGGTAATTGTCAACAAGATTTGAGTTCTGACATAAGCGCGCTTAAGCGCTTGAGGCGATCTCAATCATCGATTTCATCCGACAGATCTTGAAGCCTTCAGTGTGATCATGATGGCTTTTCCGCCATGGTAGGATCAAGGAATATAATATCACTTCGATATAAGCTGCAAAGTATCACACTGCCACCTTGCCCTGGCGCTTGTAGTGAAACGTATCATCCACATCATCCGAAAAGTCCAAGTGTCCGGATTGGCCATGGCCTGAGGATCCCTCTAGAACCTCGGTCTGCTCTTTCTTGGGAGGAATTTTGACAGGCGACAGGTCAATGGAATTTCCTTCGTCGAACATGTCTTCCGGTCCAGCTCCGAATGATCTCGCGTTGAGAGACTGAATTATTCCCTGGCCATTACTCATGATCTGTACAGACGTAAAATTCTGCGTGGTACTTAGCATTAATCCAGGGGCATCTTCAACCTCGCTCTGTAGCCAGCTAGCATCCATCTTGCCAACCATCTGATCGAGGTGAAGGGCGATTACTTGTGGCAATTCCCAGTTAGCTCTCCATAGATGAATGGCCGGTTCGTTGATAGCGCACTGTATTAAAAGCAGGTCGGCGATGGCCGGATGCCATTGGATCTTCTTTACCGGCGAATGGTGTATTATGACTGCAACTGCGGCCGAGGTCTTGATAGACCAAATCCATATTGTTGATGGTATCGCATCACTCCTTGTTGCAAGTAGATCTCCTTCGCTATTGAATTCCATTATGGATATTCCGGTCCTCGAAAACTCTGCAACCGAGAGCATGTTCTGCGTTGGTGCGCACGCAGGTTGCGATGCAACAATGTAACTTCGCTTTTTAGTCACATCTATTTGCTCTTGCCATACAGTCCCACGAAGAAGAGATATCGCGTGCAGATGGTCAAATACTTGTGTTGGAGAAAACTTTGAGAATGTCAGCACATGCCATTTAAAAAAGCACTGTTCCAACTCACGCTATTCTTGCCAAGCAGGGTGACACGTCCATTATAATCTCCAATTGCTAAGAATTGACCTGTTGGACTCCATTCGGAGCTCTTCACGCCTAGTCCTATATTATTCGCATCTTGTCTACCTCCATAGGTCTTGAATAGATGCCCATCTGCCGTGTAAATCAAGACTTTGAAGCCGCTACTAGCAGCATCCCAAACGGCCAACCATCGGCCGTCGGGACTCCATTTCAATCCTTGCGCCTCTACCGTAGCTGGGTCAAAAGTCTTGAATATCTCGTAAGAGCCAGGGTTGAGCAGCATCACCGTATCATGAGCTGTGGAACGTGTAAGAATGGCCAAATGTCCCGTCTTTGGTCTGTAGTCATAACCATGCAGGAGTGTCTTAGGATCTCTAATTTCCACACCTCTATTGGTGATAAGTGACCAGATCGTGACCTTGAACCTAAAATCAGAGGAAACCAGAATCTCGTCCGGGCTGTAGCCAAAGTTGACATTTGTTATTGTATCAAGATTACTTGCAGCTCCACTTATTTCGGCTTTCCACTGAGCATCGTTTGCGTCAAAAATGAGTACATTATCCTCATTTGCCAAAAGCACCCGTGCGATCTTTTCTCCATATTGCTGACTTTCGGGTAGCCTTGTTTTAGACTTAGGTCCTTTGTACCAACGAAGGTATTGACATTTTGCTGAAAATTCTTGAGGTAATTGGAAAGTTTGACGTGCATCGCCAGTCGTGGAAGAACGGATTATCAAACGTGACTGATGAATTGTCGCAATTAGCGTGCCGTCTGGAGATACAACGGAAACCCGAGATGCTAGAGTTTGTGTCAGAAGCTGAATCTTATCCTATACGGGTTTCGAGTTACACGGAAAGCATTGAAGAACATCCATGGCTCTAGGTTCCACCATGTTGGAATACGAGGTCATATGGGGGCATATTGATATATTGGTTGTTGCTGTTAGGAGGCTATCTAGGAGGTGGAAGGTGAAAACTCTACTAGCGGGCCCCAGCCCTACCAGCCCTGTGAGGCGGAGGTTACCAACTCCCCTATTTCCAACACACCAATCAGCTATCAAAGACCAGGCCGTTGTAGACTTCAGAAGAATCAGAGTGACGATAACTATGACGAAACTAAACAAATCAGCGAAAAATTGCCGCGCGGAACTCACTAGCCACTGCGTTCAAATATAGAAACATGGTTTATCATTCACGACATACCTTAGTACTACTACCCTGTGCCAAATAGTGGCATCTTATAGCAAATTAGTCTTTCGGATCTGATCTATTCTTTGAATCTAAACTACGTTGTATTAAGGTACATTCTAGTAACCTGGGCTCTCTATGCGTGCTGGGAAAAAAGGCTCGTCTAAGTTCGAGGCACACGCTTCTTTCCAACTTTTAGGTGTAAACTTGTCAGCAATAGCCTTGAATGCTTCCTAGTACGGTCTCAGTACAGAGGACCGTCGTAAATAGTAAGGATACTTACCAGAGTACAGAAACTCTCGTCGCCTCTAAAATGGTTTCCAGGTAGCCTACATCCAGGAATAACCATTGGTCGATCGTTATAGATGACACGGACGTATCTTCCCTTGAGTTCTTCCTTCTCTGCTGGGTTGAGCTCCGTGATTGGCTTTCTCTCGATACCTCCAGCGGTCTTAGAGTCTGGCTCAGTGACCTCGAAGAGACTAAAACGGAATGTCGGCGGCTTCTGGTTTACAGTTCTTTCTTCGTCATAAGAGACCTTGCTGCTGTTGGCACTCTCACTGAAAAGTTCTATAGCCACGTGACTCGTGTACGGGGGCCACTGTTCTCCTTCAAATGCGCCTAAGCTACTTAGCAATGCCGCTAATGTAGTATCATGACATCCACTCATGGTGAACTTGATGAGTTTCTCTCCTCCTCTACCGCCTCCTAAATTACCATCTTCTCCACCAATCTCGAGCATACCGTCGTTTCCGCCCCTCTTTATGTGACCAACCATGCGTGACACAATATCGCCAACCAATGCGCCTATACCTACTCTCCGATATTCTTCGCTTTCTTTGTAACCGGAAAACCATTCTTCGACCCCAATCTTATCTATGATGTCTCGGCCTTTAGAATCGTAGAACTTTGAAGGCAAGCGAGTCTTGGGCCCGTGAGCCAGCGTTGAATTTATAGTGTCCATAACCCCTGACAGACGAGGATGGGAGTCAACTGCCAGGCGTTTAGAGTCTTCTGGCATCCACTTGGAGATTAGAGAATTAAGATACTCCATTTCTTTTGATTCGTTCCCTGGAATGAATCAGCAAGGTGCACTTCTCATCTCTAAAGAGTCCGAGGTCTGCTCCATTGTGAGCTCACATCGATCTGCCGTCCGCTGCGCAAATGCTCTACTGAGCTGATTGAATCTAGCACAATTGCTGTCATTAGGGAACAATGTCTCATCTATATGCGTCCTGGTGATTATGGTAGGAGGCGGGAAAGAAGCTGTCCTGGCTGAAAGTGGATACATTCCCGAGAAACTCTGCTGAACTGATTCCAGTGCTCGAGCCAGAGGCGTAGCTCGTAGATAGATCATGTCTGCGTCTGTGATGATTTTTGGCATGAAGCCTAGTTGATTGACATATAGATAGCGAAGACGCTGGCCAAGTAGAAGGGTAGTCTCACGGCCCTTGTCAGTGAGCTCACCTAATTGACTATTCAGTCAATCAGCACAAGCGCATCTTGGAAATTCACAATCTCGATTCACCAGATACCGTCGACTTCTCCATTGGGACCCGCTGACAGTACAGGGGTATCATTATCGCCGAACGTTTCCAACCGCCGGCGCCATTGAAGGTCACCCCAAGCTGACGAACCGGAATTGGTCGTGAGGACACTTGATAGTCGCTTTGCTGCATTACAATAGGGCCAATCTATTATCGGGTTCAGAGCTTGGTTGGCTCGGAAAGCAAATTGGTTCAGTACATACATGGAGGTAGACCCGCCTACGCTATTTATTAACATACTCCCTAGATGGCAATGGAATGAACACCCTCACATTCTTGAATCTGGCTGAAACAGGGCTCCTTTCACCTGTACAGCATTTTATTCAATTTTATGTTCATTCACAGATAATAGAAACCTGCTGAACATGGAGGGTTTACCGTGTCTTAGCAAAACCTGGACTAATTGAAGTTTCAAATTCGAGGGGTATAGCTGCGCAAGTTCATCTTCTGAGTAAGGTCCTCGAGGAACCCGAGTCGTCATTGTTCAGAGTAATAGATCTGAATTGACCTCTACGTGTACGTTGGTAGATTTTATATTGACTGTCGGCGCTAGAAATCTGGAATGAGAATGCTCAATCACCTTCGAGCAAGGATTCACGCCGTTTAAAAACGGCGCTAGTTGAGATCCTGTATCAATGAAATACAACTCGCTCTAGTACTGAAATGCGTTCAGTGATTGACTGTGATTCTGATGGGCATGCGAACACTTTTTGACTATCTGGACAAATTTGAAGGGTCCTTTGGATGAATGCCCCTCATATATGTCTGCGATGTCGACTACAAATAGCGCGCCGCAGCTCCAATCTTGGGAAGGCGAGCTTCGTCTCTCTAGGCAAGCTCGTGAACAACGACGATAGTAGCGAATCAACGGCACGAGAGCTTGGGCGAACTCAGGATGGCAATCCTACGCTGTCAGCATCTCTAAAAACGGCCCCTCAGCGCAATTGGCGCCCAAAAGAACCACAGCCTCGGCGCACAGGTGTAGACAGTGTCCTTGAGACCCTTTTTGCTTCCAACCAACGCAATGTGCCTCCGCCATTGGTATCTCGATACTCTCAAACACTTGCAGAGAAATCTTCCGAGTCTACTGCACTTCAAGACAGCCCAGAGATTCCTCTTGAAGCATTGAAGCAGAAATTCTACACAGACAAAGCACCACTGGAAGAAGTATGGGCGCTATGCCTCAATCTTCTTGGGGAGGGCTCGCAAGGTGGCATGTCGAAGGAACAGATTGCCCGGATTCGCACTATTTGGACTGAGAAAGTGTTCCGGGATATCCTTATGGTTACTTCTCGAAGCCACTTACGGGGACCAGCATGTCCTTCGCTTCCCACTTCGGCAGAAGTCATTCGAGTATACAACAAGCACGGTCTGATGCAATATTGGTGGGATCAAACGCTATGGGGCCAGCTGGGGGGTCTGGTGGAGTTGAGGTCTCTTAACTTATCACGCACGTCTGGTGAGGACCTCATACATCAAGCCCGCGGGATACTTGAGGAGATCTTGGACGTCTGGAGGCTCTTCGCCGAGAGGTATGGAGGTCGTTCGACTTCATCTCTACGCCAAGAAGTGATAAATGATCTTGATCAAGATATTGGCGCTTCTGGAGCTCATGTTCAATGGCATAATAGATCCAGCGGCTGGCGAGGGTTGCCCACTTTTACTGATCTGCTCTCGGCTAGCGCCAACCTTCCTACTGAGTCAGTGGACCGATTGCTATACCTTATGCCGCGTCATCCGAACAATCGCCAGGCAATCCGCACTTCAGCGGCCGCTATCATGACTGTCGACTGTATTCAATGGCTTTGCGGCTCTTTCGAGGCTGGAAAATCAGAATTAGTAGATGCCGAACCTTTTGTTGGATTCGCTACGTATCTTGGCCGTGAAAGTAAGAAACAACGTATGGCTGCTACCAAGTGCTTGTTAGATGAAGGCTTACCTGACGAGACGATTCAATATGTTCTGACTGGATGGGGTCCAGTACCAGAAAAGACCACCAAAAACGGACGGCGGACATCGGCCAAACGAAATCTTCTTGGCGTGGACGCCAATGTGCCAGGAATCGAGGGCATGCCTGTGGAGGATGATGATGCTTTCCGATCAGGTCTGTCTAGAAACAGCAGTGAAGTAATCTCAGTTCCCCATGTAGATCCATTACCTGAAGATAGTACATGGAAGAAGAGCGAAGTAAGGTCACTCTCAATAGATCTACATCAGGCTATTGATCGATCAGACACTGGGCGTGCAACTAGTCTATGGCAGACCTTTCAGGGTAAGCTAAAAGTGGGCAGTGTCCAAGATTATGTACGTGAGGAGCTCTTTGCTCAATTTCTTTCAGCGTTCTTCGCACTCCGTCGCTCGGAGCAAGTGCTTCAAGTGTGGAACCACATGGTGAGATCAGGTCACCAACCCACTTCAAAACACTGGCACGCTATGATAGTAGGATGCACAAAATCAAAGGATCTTGTTTCCATGCTACAAATATGGTCGAACATGCTTGCTGCAGGAGTCGAGCCAGATATGCTATTGTGGACAGCCCGGATTAACGGTCTGATCATCTGCAGGAAGTGGCAGCTGGGTTTACAAGCCCTTGAAGAATTAGGTAGGGCATGGAAGGCTGAGGCAGCTAAGGCTCCAGAGCACAAGTCTCAAAATGATGCCTTATCACCATCAATCGTTCCCATTAAAGCTACTGTCCGTGGCCTCATCTCAATCGGCAAACCCAACATTGCCCAAAGCGTGCTCAACTGGGCTAAATCCCACAATATCCCCCCCGACACCCAAATCTTCAACATGCTCCTCCGTCCTGCCGTCCGCGCCTCCGACTCCTCCGAAGTTGAATCCGTTCTCTCGCAAATGCAGGCCCGATCCTGCCCTCCGGACATTGCCACCTTGACCATCGTCCTTAACGGCCTCCTCAGCAACTCGTCCTCCCCCTTCCATGCCCGTTCTCCTGCTGACCAACAATTTGCCGTCTCCGGTATCCTCGCCAACATGGAAGCCGCAGGCTTAAAAGCCAACGCTTACACCTACGGCACCATGCTCGATGGCCTCCTCGCTGTATCCCATCTCAACATACCCGCCGCGCGCGCCGTGCTTGATCACATGGCCACTAACAAAGTCAAGCCCTCCCCCCACGTCTACACCATCCTCATAACTCACTACTTCTCCACCTCGCCCCCCGACCTCCCCGCCATCGACGGACTATGGCGCCGCATAAAACTCGAAAAAGCGGTCCTAGACCCCGTGTTCTACGACCGCATGATCGAGAACTATGCCCACATTGGCGAGATCGAGAAGATGACATTTTTCCTACGAAGAATGCCGCAGGAGGGCAAGAGCCCGAGCTGGGTGGCTTTGGGGGCGGTGCTGAGGGCGTTGGTGAGGGCGGAGGAGTGGGAGAGTGTGAGGGAGTTAGTTAGGGATGTCGAGGACGAGAAAGAGGGGTTGTTGAGGTATGGGATGGGAGGGTGGAGGGGAAGGGAGGAGTTTATGGAGATGGTGGGGGAGGTTAGGGATGTGGCTGGGATTATGGGGCGGAGGGATGGTGAGACAGGCTAGATGTATATGTGGCGTTGAGGATTTACAATATGGGTAGGATTTAGACAGCCGTTTTCGGAAACTTGCCTGATCCAACCAGCGTTGTCGATTACGAGCTTCGATCGTCATGCACAACGACTTCACCTTATCTTTGTGCAACCCGAGTCAACAGGTTCAATCGCCCATTACACCAATCACACAGCACTTCCATTATTTCTTCCTAACGTACAATACAATCTCCATTTACATTGAAAGTACCTATTCGTACCAGCCCCTAGACCCACCCCCGCCACCCCATCCTTCCTACATCACCCCCCTCCCCCTCGCAAACACCTTCGCCAACGTATCCTGGAAGATCTGGATATTATAGTCGACCAGCGGCTTCTCCTGTTCGAACTTGGTCTCTTTCGATATGCCGATGAAGGCGAGGTAGCTGGGGCAATATGTCAGTGTTTCCAAGTCTACAAAGCTTCAGGAAGAATGACTATACGTGTTTATTTCTCGTAGGTAGAGGTTATAGCCCCTAGCGCTACTGACGAAGCTTTCGGCGCTCTGCCGGCTAATGTCTCTCTCGCGCTCCGTTTTTCGGTCTTCGTCCCGCTCTCGGTCCCATCCGTAGACTTCGGAGAGGTCGACTATGACGTCGATGAAGTCGGAGCAGAGCTCGTAAGCTGCCATGTCGATGGGGGTGGTGTCGCTGGCGATGTAGATTTTACTGAGCACGTCGAAGAGGTAGACTTTTTCGAAGCGGCAGGAGCCGCTGATGGTGTTGAGGAGGGCTTCGAAGGTAGGGAGCTGCGGGACGAGGCCTTGGATGACTTTGGAGAAGGCTTCGAAGATGCTGTGGTCGTAGATGCTCGTAGGGTAGAAACTGACGGGGGGGTTTTCGAGGCCGGCGTCGAAGAGGTCGTCGCTTATTCTCTGGATAATATCGCGAACGGTATCGGCGCGGAAATCGTCGGTTAGGCTGTCGGTTTTGTGGATGAAGACGCTGTATTTGATCTCGGTAAAGGATTGTTGGAGGTGGAGGATTGTTTCGGTGAGACGGCCGATGGCCTCCATGTAGTTATCTTGTGAGTCAAGGACCCAGATCATGGCACCGACGCCGCCGAAAATGCTGTCGGCGTCGAAGGAGGGGTCGAGGTAGTCGATTTGGCCGGGGAGGTCCCAGACTTGAAAGTCCATGAAGGAGCTGGTTTGGAAGGAGGGGAGATGAGCTAAGGTGTTGAAGATGGGCGAAAGGGGGAAATAAAGAAGGAGGAAGCTTACTGCATGGCTTCTTTTTTGATAGTGGTCGTGGTTTCCAAGAAGAGGGTTTCGTGGGGGGCCATTTTGCGGAAAACGACGTTGGAGATTGAAGATTTGCCGCTTCTGCGGGTTGATGTGAGTATGAGGTGTACTAAGAGTTGAGCCTAGAGAATTCACCTCTTCAGACCCATGAGTAATAAGCGCGGCTTTGGTCCGACTTGGGCTATATTTGAACCTTGAAGACCCCCATGAACCTTAGATGCTGTATTAAGATTGGCTATATCATCTACCAGATCCGTAGCATCAAGACCGGGGTCGAGGAGTGTGTCATTTGCTTGAGAGGCCTCGAACTGCGTTAGATTTATTAGCGATATGTTGCAAATATGATGACAGGAAATATTGCTTAGACCAGCTTGATATACTGAAAACCATAGATCAGATTTATCGCTCCCAGCAGGCGTAAAGGCGATTTAAGATGTTTTCAAGGATTGTAGAACCAGGAGAATAGCTTTAAGAGGTGGGGCTTATGCGACGAAAACAATCAATTATAAAAGGTGATAGAGGGTTCAGAGTATTAAATTATTAGAGGAAGACTTTGTGCTTACCTCTTCTGCTGTGTCGTCGTCAAAAGACATCTTGCTTCGACAATGTTGCTCGCCTCCGGAGAGGGTAATTTGGTGGGTCGGAAGTGGTAATGTAATTGCAATTAATTGGTACACCGCCGAGACAACGATATTTATGCCGCAGATATTAAATTATCGCGAATGCAAAGACTGCCTTCAAGCAGTCCACAGCATGTGATTTGTATCCCTTGACGCCCGTAACGCAGAGATTACCAAGAAGGATATCTGATGTACGACGTGGTTCATGGCTTTCCCCTGAATATACAAGCGAAGCTGCAAGTACTCCTGGTTCTGCTCGTCAGATGCTTCCATGAAAACAATGTTGGGTTATCGATAAACATGGCAGACAGTGAGGACCGGGTTCGGAAGAACGAATGACCGATTGGTTCATCTTGACTGTGCTACCCTGTGAACATTTCTTATGAACATGTTCCATCCGCTTGACAGTTGCAGAACGTCTGCCATTGTACCAACAGATGGTGTGTAACAAGGCCAATCAAACAGATGAACATAATTATCTCAAACTCCATGGGGGTAGACAAAGACATCGTCGAGACATTAAGTATCTGGTGCTCTCAGTACAAACCATCCTCAAAATAATACATTAGAGCACAGCAGATTCAACACACAATCAGCAATACATTCAGTTGAATGGCACACCAGAGAATGAGCTCCATTGCTGATGGAATAATCGACCTAGGGGGGGAAAAAGCCCGAGATCCTCTGAGACCCTCCAGCATTTGAGTATCAGTCGAAAACCCAACCAGCTAATGCTGGTATCTGACCGAAATATCGCAGTTACACCTAATGGTCTTGAATTGTCTCCTTGCTCGGTTCTAAAAGTAGGAGCTTATAGTGCTTGTTCCTGCGATATGCTTAGTAGGCTATCGCGCGAACAAGATTGAAGCGAAATTCATCATTTGGGCGTACTCAAATGACTCTTATCATTTCAATCTACCTTCGTGAAGACAAGTACTCTTATGGGCTTAAGAGTAATACTCTACTGATAATTGGGTGAACACCCTTTCCAACGAACAATCAGAACAAAATGAAGACATGGAGTGTGAGCAAAAGTCCTGTTTACGTTCTGAACTTCACTAGTCTTTCTTTACTCATCTTGCTATTTTGCAGTATATATATCCCTTCCTCTTTCACCAAAACGTCTCTCTCCTTTTTCCTTTCGTTGATACCAAACATATCTTACTTGAACTCTGGTGACTACAACGCCACTCAGCCTTAGCAAAACCGCAAACCATGGCATTAGAACTTGAGAAGCAGCAGGATATCACTCACAGACAATCATCCTTATCCTTTTTACCAGTGGAGATTCAGCACGACATAGCTACATACGTACGTTGGATGAATCCACATATTCATATCCGAGATTCTAAGACTGATCGCTGCCACAGCTTGTACGTCCTTCACAGCTAAACAGTCTTAGTCGTACATGTAGGAGAATCAGGTCTATAATACAGCCGAAACTCTACCAGCACCTTACCCTGAGCATCCCTCGCGACTGGTCGAATCTGGTATGCCTGGAGAATCTACTGGATCCGAAAGCAGAAGGGCTACAATATACTAGGGGTATAACAGTCCTGACAAAACCTCAAAAGGTGGAAACGGAAGATGATTACGAGCCAAACACCTACAATGACTTGGACGATTTCCAAGATGTGGACTATCTTTTCCTTGGTAGGGACGACGATCGAAGTTTCACCTTTCGCAAGCAGCGGTTGAAGGCCCGGTTCCTTAATACCCTTGTGAGACTCATTCTCAGCAGGATTCCAGAAAGTCGACTCCATTACTTCTAGTACGTCTACCTTTTTCTGTTTCGCCTACAATTGTGTTTACTTTGTTCCTCTCCCATTACTTCTTTGGCATGCAGGTCGATGACAGTGTGTTCGTTTCCAAAAACTGACTATCTTACCTCCGGGAAGCTGGTATCTGCATTACCAGCTTGAATCATCAACGCTAGTTCTCCTCTCGAGTCGACACGACTCTTCGCTGAGAGACTTGCAAGTTCACAATGCGGCGCTACGCACTTGTGATTTGTCAAACCTTATTACGCTACATTATAAAGATCTCAACCCCTTCAGGCTTAGCTTTCATGTCCCCGAGTTACTGGTGGTCAAAAATCGTAACACACTGCGTCACCTCAAACTGGGATTCGAGATGTATCTCACATCGAAAGATTCGCCTCTCTCCAATCGTGAACAAGAAATAATTTTGGAGGCACAGATACATTTCTACAACGAAGCGAAGTACAGTCTCCAATATTCCGGTATTCAAGAGGAATTGGGAGCTTGGCTGTGTTTAGAAACGTTACACCTGATCTGTTTTGATGTCACCGAGAGTAGTCTTCCAAACTTTGACTTCACTAATCTCAAATCATTGCGCATAGAGTCATGCACCAAGCAGCCTGGGCTTGTTTCTCTGCTGGGTGGTCTTAGCAGTAAGAACAACTCGACATGGGTACCTAAACTCACAAGCTTCCAATTAAGACATGAGGGCTCTACTACGGATTTCCAGGCCCGTTTGAAGGCATTCCTCCTGTCCTTCACTGGGCTCATACACCTTTCCCTCCTACTTGAAGGGCCGGACCCAGTACCCTCGATCGCTCCATTTCTCAGGAATCATGGCAAAACTCTCCAAACACTGGTTTGGGACCAGCGATTCGAACCGCGACACCTTGCATTAAGGCCTACCGACGTTTTCCAAGACGGATGTTCATGGGGTTTGGCGTCGGAAATTGTATCGTGGTGTCCAAATCTAAGAGAACTCGGATTTACGTTAAAGGTTACCCACGATAACCTCTCTTACAAAGTCAGCGCTGTAATCTATTCTACTGGGTTTGACTGATTTCCTGCGTAGCATATTTGGCGACTTACAAAGTTAAAGCATCTCGAAACGCTGAATATTCGTAATTTGCCTAAGCAAGCTGACGATAAAATCAAGCCAACGTCCTCCCGGCAGAAGCACGAGGCTCTCGCAGCAGATATTGCAAAGGAGTTCGGGAGCGTATCCACTCCAGCCTGTTTCCCTAAGCTAAAATTCATTACGATTGGATCAATTACACACAGAGACATTTGGCCCGGACGATCAAAGAGGACCAGTGGCTCTTGCGATCTCTATCTCTGCCCTCGATTCTTTCATGTCGCGTGGCCTATCAACATTAAGAACCGCCGAGCACCCGTTCTTACACAAATTGCTCAAGGCACGGCTACCGATGCACGAGAGTATTCGAGCAATTTGCACATCTTTGAACCGTACTGGTTGTGGTGATGGTCTGCCATTAGGATGCCTATAAAGCTCCCCTATTGCTTTGGCTTAAGGCCTACTACCAGTATGCATATGTACCTCCTAATTCTGCTTCAGCTCACAGCCTGTTGTCAGGATGCATACGTAGCTAGCTTCCTTTGCAGCTTTGATTTACTGCCTGCAGAAATAGTTATTCTACTATTCTAACTTACAGCCTGCATCAGTATACATATACATCTCCTACTACTCCTCCAACTTCCTAGCTCAAAGTTGATCGATTAGAATAATCACTCCAATGCATTCTACCCAGTCACAGCCAGAGCTCAATGCAGCTACATAACCCAAAACTCTCGGCCACCACCATCGGCAATCCCGTGTTTCCAAGTATAGTCCCTCGCTAATAGGTCGGCTGCACAAGAGATCTTGCCACTGTCTTCGCTCAACAGACGTGAATTGACGAAAATAACAACATCGACCATCCCTCCCGCATAACTTGCACAGCCGTTCACTGGCATTTCACCCATCAACTTCATCGAAATTACGGGTCAACATATCAGGGACACAGATGTCCCACGCCGCATTAACCAACCTCCCTCGCATCCTCTTATCGCCCTCTTTAAATCTCCTTCCTCAGCTCCCCTCTACCCCTCCTTTCACCGCCTCTTTTCCAATCCCCTTACTATTTCCCCCTCTCCTTCACTCTCCCTATCCCATCTTCTATTCCATCTCTTTCCTGATCCCCTCCCATCACTTCCCACCTCTCCAAACTAACCCCCCCCCTAAAAATCCCTACACTCCCAATCTCCCCCCTGCAATCATTCCATTTTCGAGGCCGTGTTTTTTTTCATAACAAGCTTCCACGGTGAGGGTACGAAAGAAAGGGAAGGGAAGGATGACGAAAAAAAAGGGGGGGAGGGTAAACGAACGGAGGAGTAAGCGGGATGTGGGATGTGGCAAGAAAAGATTCCTAAAAGAGTTTTTACTGGACGAGAAAGCGAAGGCGGAAAATGCGAAGAAGAGACCACATCCCCTCAATCCATCAAATCATCATCACCACCGCCCCAGGAACTCGCCGCCAAAAAAACCATCTATCTACTCGTACGCGAGAAAGTGATTTTCAGCACGGGGGTATGGAAAGTTGGCGCGGGGTGTGCATGTCGAGAAATGATGGATATTCATGTGGATGGGGGGGTAGGGGATATGGATGGTGAGATATGAGTAGGTGTCCGAAGTGGGGGGTTGTGTGGTTGATTGCTATTTTGCTATGTAAGTCGCCCATCACACCCTCTCTCTCACACCCCTCCCGCCTCCCTACGTTCCCTTCCCTTCCCTATCACCACTCATCTCTCGCCAGCACAACCGCCCCTTATTCCTCTCAACATCCAAACCGTTGAAAACGTCAAACTAACTCGGCTGCCACCGCTTCCACGGACCGGTAGTTTTGGGAGATGGGTCTGCTGTGTGAGGATTTTCGGTTGTTGGGAGTTCGTGTTGTTTTGCCGGAACTATGGCGGCCGCTGTCTCTTTCGTGCTTTCTGCTTCGCTGAAAGCGCCTCCGGCGGTAGCGCCTTCGGCGACAGACTCTTCAGTGAGAGCGCCCTCACTCCCATCCTCCTTCCTCTCAACTCCTTCAACCCCTCCCTCCTCATCAGCATAAACACCCCAACCCCCCCTCCTCCCCCCCTTCTTTCCCACCACCCTCACCCCCTCAAGCACACACCCCCGATCCACCGCCTTGCACATATCCACCACGCTCAGCCCGGCCCCCATAATGCCCGTCAGCGCCTCCATCTCGATCCCGGTTTTCGCCGTCGTTTCGACGTGGACGGCGATGCGTACGCCGCCGTGGGGCGGGATGGGGGCGTGGAGGAGGATTGTGGTTGGGTCTTGGTCGTTATGGTCGGAGGGAGAAGAGAAGGTAGCAGGGGCAGCATCAACGACCTCGACATCCACGCGCACCCCCTCGACAGGGACGCCAGAGTGGCACAGGGGTATTACAGCAGCCGTGTTTTTGACTGCCATTACGGCCGCTACGCGTGCGACGGCGAGGACGTCGCCTTTTTTCATTTGGTGACTGCGTATTAGGTCGGGCAGGCCGGGGACGGAAAAGCGGATGTGGCCGGTTGCGAGGGCGAGGCGGTGGGTGGGGGTTTTGGGGGTGATGGGGATGATGTGGAGGGTGCTGGTTGGGGTGAGGTGGGGGAGGGATTTGGGGGGGTTTGGGGGGGAGAGTGGGTCAGGGCGGAAGGGGAGAGAGGGATGGGGGGTGGTGGAGAACAGACGGATGAAGGGATTAGGTAAGGTGGATGTTGAGAGGAGGTGGAGAGGGATCGAATGGCGGGCTTGGGTGTTGTTGGAGCTTAGTACGGCGCCTTTCTGTGTAAAGGTTGAGGTAGGTCTGTTCCAGGATTGTGTTGTTGTATTTAGAGATGACAAGACATTGGCCGGTGGATCATCTAAATAGGCATGGAGAGTCAGTATCAGCTTAACCACTACACATACATCTTCATATCCAACAGACACATATTTACAAGCTCGCTCCACAACCCACCCAAACAGAGATAAACCTACCCACCAATCAAGATCATCGGCCTGTTCTTCATATTCTCTAACTGTCCCATCCCTGCATGCTTCTCTTTCTTCCTCTTTACTGCAACGCCAATCACCTCCAGCAACTCTCGTTCCCTCTCGCCATATCCCAAAGACCCTGTGCTTTCCGGCAGAGCCTGTCTTCGGTCCATTTCCACCCTCTTAATCGCCTCCATGGCCTCTTTTTCAATGGGTTCGCCTCCATTCTCTTTCCTTAAGAGGTCTCTTAAACTGACTTCTGCATTGCCAAACAAACACACTTTCAGATTGCCATCGCTCGTGATCCTTAGGCGGTTGCAGCTGCCGCAAAAATTGTGCGTCATGCTAGTAATGAATCCAATCTTGCCCACAAATCCTGGGACCTTGAATGTTTTGCTCGTGTCATTCTCGTGGTCCTGTACTTTCTGTAAAGTAGGATACTTTTCCCTAATCATACTCAACATTTCCTTGTAGCTGAGCATCTTTCCTTTGTTCCACTTATTCCCATCAAATGGCATGTATTCAATGAACCTGACCTCCACATCCTTCTCCCTCCCCATCCCAACGAATGGCAAGATTTCCCGATCATTGATACCACGCATGACAACGCAATTGACTTTGAGCTTGATGCCCGCTCCGAGTTTGTTCATCTCCAAGATCCGATTCAAGCTCTTCATTACGGCTTCAAAGCCCTTCCGCCTAGTCATAATCTGAAATTGATAAGGGTCAAGAGTATCAAGACTCAGATTTACACCAGTTAAGCCTGCTTCAGCCATGCTATCCAGCTTGCGATACAACGATATGCCGTTGGTTGTGAGGCAGAGTTCTCGGAGACCATTGCGGCGCAGTGCACCAATGGATTGCATCAAAGGTAGAATATCTGATCTTATGGTGGGCTCACCACCGGTGAGCCGTATTTTTGTGACACCTTGAAAGACAAAGAGGGAGGAGAGGTAAGAGATCTCTGGAGTTGTGAGCAGATGCGAGGGTGCAGATAGGGGGACGCCTTCTTCAGGCATGCAGTATGTACAGCGGAGATTACAGCGCTCCGTGATGCTGATGCGTAGGTAATCATGTTGGCGGGAGAAATTGTCTGTGAGGAAGCTGGAGAAGGGTTTGGTAGCTCGTAGCTGGTCTTTGCGCGAAGATTTGATGCTGTGGAGAGGTATGGGCGTATCATTGACTGGCAATGGAGGGAAGTCTTGGACCTGAGTAGGCAATTGGGCTGCTGCTGCGGAAGCTATGCCACGGTGGGGTCGGCTACGAGCGTTCAACGAGACAATAGCGGTTCTAGAGGCCGGCGACCTGCAGACGGTGCGAGGCAGCAGGAGTTCCATGGTTGAGGTGAGGAAATATGCAGTTCACAGACTGCTACTGACTTAGGAGCGTTCATGTGAGTAGAAATCTTCATCATAAGGTAATTAAGGTACAGAGGGATAGCTAGGAGGGGCATCGGGTTAGCGTCTATCGCTATCGGCTAAGTGGCCCGTCTATTTCCCCGGTTGAACCGGAATGAATGAATGGAATGCATGTCAGCCTTGTTAGGTTCTCTAGCATGAGGTGTCCCATGATGATCTGAGTCTAGGACAAGGGAGAGAATTGATTGAAGCTTAAGCCGTAAAAGCTTCATTATCAAATTCTAAGCAGAACAGAGGCCCACAATAGAGTCCGCCAACCGTTCCAATACAATATCCTCTATGTCGTAGTTCTCATAAATACTCATCCACAACCAGTGGAGAGACGAAGAGCATGCCAGCTCGCCAGTAACGCCAGTCCTAGTGCTCTCATAGATGGGATGTCACCGCTGATATCCTTTCCGAAGCCGCTTCCATCATCGAACACAGACGCTGAAACCTCTCCATTGTTGCAGAGCTGACTTGCTCATCATCGCATAGTTCGTCCTCAAGTACTAATTCAACTCGACCGAATGCTTTTTCGGCTCCGATACTTCCAAATATCTGCTCTTGTGGTTCGAGCGGAGTGGGTCGGTAGGTCGAGAGGCTATCAGCGAAGAGGGCAAAGGCCGGATCAGATTCGTCAAATTCAAAGTCGTCGTTCGACTCGTTGGCTTCTGGGACATTCTCAGCCTCGCTCGGCAGACTAGGCATCAGCTCGATAACCAGGGCATCATCCTTGCAGTCATTCGCAGCGTACGATCCGACTGTATTCGACGACTTGCCGGAAAGAATATCCGAGTTGAGCTGATCGAAAGATGGCCCTTCTGGTATTTCCGTAACTGCAAAGACTTGTGCATCATACAGACTGAAGTCCATGTTGTTGTCTGTCCAACCTGGGTTGTTGGTATCGAAAGCGGTGTAGTCGGTTGATGGTTCCGGCATCAAGATCATACCAACTTGTTGATCGTTTGGTTGACTGTTCCGTGCTTGCTGCAGGGCCACTTGATGGGGGTTGACATCTTTGTGGGGGCGTGATGGAGTCTGCTCAGTCTTCATGGTCGGCGTCTGTCCTGATGATGACGAGGCTTGTGCGGGAGCAGATGAGCTGGGGACACTGCCACTGAGATCGTTGAGAAACGTCGAGAATGCTGGCGACGCGAGAAGCATCCGGGTCAAGTCGGACAGGCGAGTGTTCTCAGCCATCAAGTCTGAGTTCTTCGCTCTTAGATCATCGGCTTCAGCTGCCTTGGCGGCAATCTCTCCTTCCAGTTGGCCGATATATTCTAGTTAGACGTTAGCACATAGTTGATACAAATGTATAAGACCAAGTACCTTTTCTTCGAGATCGGAAGGCTCTAGCCGACACCTTGTTTCTTAGCTGTCGCCGTTCCTTGCTGCTCAGTTTCTTCCCTTCTTCGCTAGCCAGTAACTTCTCGTCCTCATCCATATCTTCTTCCTCCTTCCTCATCCGACTCGAATGCGGCCCACTACCACTGGCAGTAGGGGTTGCGGCGTCATCATCGTTAGATGAAGCGACGCTGCTATGCCTCATCTGATTGAGAAGGCGAGATATCCGCTCTTCAACGATTGGATCGGTCGGTGGACGCGAAGTGCTCCCAGTAGATTTACGGGTGGGCTGGCGAGGCTGAGACGCTGCCAAGGTACGGGCGGGCTGTGCTGCGGCCCGCTGTTGACTCTGCTGTTGTGCTTGTGCCTTCAAGGCAGCCTGTTGCTGATGCATTCCAGGCCATACCCGACCAACGGTGGCAGGTGCAGCTGGTATGACATTCGAACTGTCTTCTTGTCCCCCAATGGCAGCGGGGTCGATAAAGTCAGTGCTCGATGAACCCATACCCTGCATAAACATGTCCTGCGTCGGAGAGCCAAAATCGAGTTCCATGTCCGCTCCACCGACAGATGGGTTTCGGCTAGGTACGGTACCAAAGTCGAGGACGTCGTCAGTTGAACTCATGCCATAAAAGCCATCGAAAGACGGCATGGGAAGGAATGACTGGCCCCGACCACCGAAAGATAGGTGGTCGGCTTGATTGACGGCTACGGTGTTTGCCAAAGCACCAGGAGCAAGACCAGCCTGTTGATGGTAGGCATCGTATTGATGGTTTGGTGGAGGGAAGATCTGTTGGCTTTGCTGATTCGGAAAAGGCGAGGTGGCCAAGGTTGCAACTGCCGTGTTTGGCGATGCGCTTGGCTTCGATCTTGACGACACAGGTGAAGTGGATGGAGATGGGAAGAGGTTCTGGTCGTAGTTGATATAGCGGTCAATATCGAGAGGATCGAAGCAGCTCTGCGTTGACGACGACGGAGTCGTCGTAGGCTTCTGCAAGGAGGTGACCATTGTGACTCTGAAGAACTCTAACACTGCCTAACAACTGACAATGTGACGTGTGTGATGATGAATCTGGTGAGGGTAGATAAAGGAGACTCGTGGTGTTTATTGTAGTGGTTGCCTAGTGGCTCTCGGTCTAAATTTCAGCCGCCACGGCCGGGAAATTTGTCGCTGTACACGGGGACTGGAGCCGCTCGATTCCTGAGCAAGTGAGTCCTGCGTGAGGTTGCGTAAGGTATTGTTGGGAGTCGCGAATCTTGATGATGGATCTGATGTAAATGTATAATGTGTAAAGCACCGATAATAATTGAAGGAATAAAGCTGGCGGAGGCGATGCTGGCATTCGCGCGCAACCCTCGCAACGGGGCAGTGCAAAAAGATGAATACGCGGCTTCTTCCAAGGCCGATAGTCCGATAGTACAGGGATGTCGAGTTGTCAACAAATAAGAATGCCGTTTCGGCCCGGAGTCCTATTCAAAAGTGCGGCCAAATGCCCCAGGGGAGGTGTCGCACAGTACTCCTATTCTACTTTCTATCCCTTAAACCGTCAATTTTGATGGGGTGCCTAAATAGGCTTAGCTTCGTTAATCCTGGGATGGCAGCTTTAATGACGGTTTAAGGGATAGGTAATCTTTGCGAGTTGCGACTCGGGATTCCACTGATCGTCATACAGGAACACACTCTCATGTTCAGGGTAGCATATTCAAGCCTATGGCTAGCGTAACTGTTACCTGCGACACTTCTCTAACGAGCACGGCCTATTCGAAACCACAGGGACCACCTTATTGAGCCAATCACCTGTCAACTCATCCCTTCAGCCATGATTTATCACTTTACCGTCCAATGCTCCCCACCTTGGGCAAGTATACATAGGCTGTTGTTAAACTCCGTTCCTTTAAATCCACGATTTCTTTATCCATTTCTTGTCGCCTGTCTGTTGTCTTGATGCTTATAAGTGCTGCCAATAGAGCTGCACACGTTGTGCTGCAGGGGAGACATTCAAGATTGCACTGTCCGTACCGGTTGGCGTGGATGCTGTATAGAGGTAGCCGGAGTTAACATGACCGAAGGTGATCAGATATCCAATGTTCTGTAAACGGTAGACAAGCAGGCATTAGCAAGATTTCCGTCACTCTGTCCGATTGTCTCTTTTCGAAATTGTTTTTCCCTCTTCGATTCAAGCTACAATTGACATGCAGAAACCTCTTCGACGAACTGGATAACCAGGACGGCTTGATAACATTGAGAGCACTCCGGGACGGAATGGGAAGCTCGAAAAACTTACATGCCAGTTCTCAGGCCCGTTCGGATTCCCAACCTCGCAGACAAGCTCAAAAGTCGTGTCCAAGCCGCACTGTCCGGCCGACGTAGTCAATTGAGTAGCGACTCCTCCCTGTGGCGCTGCTGAAAACACCGCACACTGTCCGCCGGTCGTCCAATGCCCGTTGGCGTTGATACACCCATTCGTGGTGCTCCCTTGGCGCACAGCGAGGTGTCCTCGGCCGGAAAATGGCCCGACGTAGCGGGTCTCCAGAGTAGGAGCTGCCAAGGCGACGTTGCCGTTTGGGCGTAACGTTAATTGGCCTGTGCTCAACGCAAAAATTGCGAAGGATCGCAGGGAGCGGAAAATGGAGAACATCACGGCTGTGGTGTGACGATACAACAAAGGATGGGCTTATAGCTGCTGGCTGAGGTGAGGAGGCGGGATGTGGAGAGGTGCTGGGAGAGAGTGCGGTGAAGATGTCGAATGAGGTAGATGGGCAGAGCGAAGAGGCGCGGCCCTTTGTGAATACCTTGGATTGGGCAAGCCAGAACCATATAGATGGCATACATGTGACACAGCAAACTACCTAGCGGTCGGCATTCACTAATTTCCTACCGCACGTTCCTGCCACCATGCGGGATATAGCATATGGTAACGGAGAGGTCGGTGTTTGCTCAATTTAAAGCAGGTGCTTTTTGCTCCGCTGTAACTCAAACCTGGTAACACCACTACATTAGCCACCCTTGTCCCCAGAGAAGCACCCGACTTCTGCACCGAGAGGGAGAAGCTGTCTGCAGTCGGCCCGTACTGCTGCAGCACCTGGAATGGATCAAGGCAGGTTGCATGGAGTAAACGTTGATCCGCCGGCATTGCTATGCCAGGGAGGCATGAAGCTAACCATGACCAGCAGGTCGATCAGTCGGGCAGAACGATGAGTTTACCAAGTAGCCAATCAATCCGAATCATCATTCCATTGAAGGCGCCGGATACTACCGAATTTGAAAGCATCCAATCACAACAGGTATGTTGTAAGCGACTATGTGTTCCCTTTACAAAGCATCGACAATTACGGAGTACAGAAGCATCCTTCAGCACTTACCGTTCTTTCCTTTCATCAGTAGAACTATTCTAGTAGTGTACTTGGCATCATTGAACGTTTCAGTTTGATGAAAAGACTCTTCAAAACTAAACATTGAGATCCGGGTTTAATTCTCGACTGCCAGAGCGCACTCCAGTGGTCATCTGCTGCTAATGATTGAGGAAATTCCTTCCGCAATGCGATTGGGATTGGTTGTGTCGTACTCCGTACGGATGTAGCTACCTTACATTCGGAAACAGTCTACCTAGTCAGCATGAACTCCTAGCGCTTAGACCTACTTTTCGCCCACACAAGATCGTACGTCTGCTTCAACTATCCTAGCTAGCTAGACGTATGATCTTACCATCCATAACACTGGTAGCAACAACCACAAAAGATATTATCCCTCAGGTTACGACCTTGCCTAGCTGCTGAGCATTACTCTGTCAGGTCGACGACAATGACATCTAGCCAAGAGTACCTAGCCACAGAGTAGTCTACCTATATATTTATTGATCTCTTCATTCAGCATGAATGACGCTAAAAACATCACTGACTTGGCCGAATACTTGAAACAGCATGCTCGACAAATTGAGCTACATGTCAAGCCTTTGCTTTACAATGGGTGAAGGAGGTGACTGACACTGAAAAGCGTCTCGTTGAGCATAACCGAGCGGTTGAGCTGCCGAGACCGATTAACCGAACTTTCGTTACTACACTCTTCCAAGGACACTTCACACAAGATGCGGACAGTCGAGGTAGGCTTGAAAAGAAGCAGGAGCAGGGAGGCCAGACGCGGAAGGAGCTTCAACAGAAGACATGAGGCGTTTTATATGTAAGGAGAAGATTCGTTTGGAACAGGAGCAGAAGCTTCAAATTGAAAGGGCCGTCGATGCTCACCCATATTTCCTTCCAATATCAAGCAACGCAAATCCCAAGAAGCCTACTATTCAAACCTCCTCATTCTACGCCTGAGACCCGAGGACAAGCAGCAGCAGCCCCGCCGCAGCTCTCTTTCTTACTCGTCACTTGTATCGAAATCCAGCTTTCTCCACCTCTTATCTTTCGGAACCACAGAAGACCACGACATCATCTCAACAACATCCATGAAAGAAAACCCTTATAGTAATGCAATTCCGAGATGAAGGGAGCCTGAAACGCGATGCGTTTCTTCGGGTCATGTCTTGAACCAAAATAGGCTCAGTATGCTTTAGCCGAGATACCACGGCCCAAGGGTCTTCCTACATAAAATAGGACTGTTCAGCCCCCAAAACCAGCCATGCCGTGTACAGTAAAATGTAACCAAAACCAGATTGAATGTCTTCAACGGTTCGCTTAGCCATCATCTATGTAGGGGCCTTAGCGTGCAGATGATTAAAGGCCGCTTTGCTTATTCTGAAGCTGGAAAGCAAACTCCATGGCGGCACCTAAAGTTATGCGCTCCAAGCGCCCGTTCCTTAGAAAAGTGGTGGTGCTCGTACATCCCTCAGTGGGTCTTTTGCTGGCTCCCCCTTACGGATATACATCAAGGGAACTCATTCCCAAACCCCCTTCTTCCCGCCCTTAGACCTCCCTTCACATACCCAGTGAAGCTTGCTTAGCAGAATCCTTCAAATTCCGAGCAGGTAATAGCGAGAATGAAGCAAAAGTACAGAGGAACGAAGCTAGCGATGACCCATTGAGAGAGGGGCCGAGAATTGGGGTGGTGAAGAAGGACAATTGTTGGAGAATGAAAAAGGTCGAGGGAGAGGGGAAGTGAATTCGTTCTGACGACGTTGATCTCTCTTCCTCTACCCCGTACGGAAATGTAGCTGAGATTAGTGCTTCAAGGCTCGGTACACTTGCTATCCTTAACGCAAGTCTGAAAAAGCTCACCATCTTGTTGACTATGGGGCGTATGGCCAGGAAATATGAAGTATGTAAATAGGTAAGGAAAAGGATGGGTTAACAAGAGATGGGTTCCCTTTTTTCTCCAACTCGAACGGTTACTGCATCTATCTATCAAAGTTCCTTTCTCAAAACCTAGCCACTCACACACTCCATACCCATATACTACTAACACCAAACCCCCGCCACCAACCCCCACCACCACCACCCCAAGAACTCACCCAACGACATCATCAACCCAACCCAACCCCAACCACACAACACAACCAAAACAAACAACCAACAAATTCCATCCATCTCCACCAAAAAAACCCCCCGCCCCCCAAACTTCCCCAAAGCCCCTCCCCCCCCCCAAACAAACCCCCAAAAACATCCAAAACCAACACCACTCCCACACACAACCTTCAACCACCCACCCACCGACCCAAGCCAATTCGCCTGAGAACTGGAAATCCCACCAACGAACGAACATACATAGTCAGCCAGCCAGCCCGACTTGTGTTTGACTCCAGGGTACGTACATAGCAGAAAACCAGCCCATCTACCCCCCTTACTGAAGTTCTATCCGCTATCCGCTGTCGATTCTATAGCCCTAGAAGAAGAAGAAGAAAAAAAAACTTGATCGAGACGGTGTGGTGTAGTGTAGACGGCTCTATCGATTCTTGTTCGTTCCTATCCATATTTTTTATTTTTTATTCCTCTTCCTGCCTCTTCGTCATCCCCCCCCCCCCCACATCCGGCGTGCTGAGTTGAATGATTTATTGTGTTTGGATAGAGAGGGTTTGGGGGGTTAGAGAGGTTTTTGGGGTGGTGCGGGAAAGTGCAACGGTTCTTCTGCGATCGGATGAGATAGGTGTGTTATGGGAAGGTAAGAGGGGGGGATGGTGCGTTTGTGGTTGGCGAGGTTGACTGTGGTTGGCGTGGTTGTTTGCGGGGGGGGGTAGATGTGTTTGAGGCTGTGAGATTGAGTTGTGGGAGGTTGGGAGGCTGTGGAAGAGGGGAGGGGGGGTGAGGGGTGGGGTTCAGGTTGAGGATTAGAAATTTTGTGGGGGGGGGGGGGGGCTGGGAGGTAGAGCGGGGTCCGGGGGGGACGGGAGGATGTCAGTGAAGGATCAAGGGGTTGCTGGGGAGGCTTTGTCGAGGTACGGTATCGATGATGTGAGGATGTGCAGGATAAGGGGGTTAAGGCTTTTGGTTTTCGTTCGTTCACGGATGTCGTGGGAGCTGAGTTGCTAGGGGGATGGAATAGAGGTTTTCGAGACTTGTATTTGCCAAGGCTGTGATTTTGTGATTGACAGGGCTTTGCTTTGTGGGCTGAGTCGCTAGGTAACGGGATAGAGATCCTTGGGGCTTTTGGTTGCTAAGGTGGAGATTCCGAGTGAGGAGGCTTTGTCGAGATACCGGTAGTGTGAGGAGGTGAAGGATAAGGTGGTTAAGACTTTGGCTTCTTTCGTCTACCGCTGGAACTTCCTTCTCCAGAACCAGGATCCAGACTTCGTTTTTGATTCTGGCCTCTGCGGCTTGGTGTAGTACCACCACCGGAGGACTGAGTAGGGTACATTCGGGACGCTGGTGGGAGATGCGGGGCCATCGCCTGGTGCTGTTGTGCTTGTGGTTGAGCGGAAGGCTGGGGGTATGCTTGGGCGTATGGCTGAGCGGAAGGCTGGGGGTATGCTTGGGCGTATGGCTGAGGGTTTGATTGGGTGTATGGCTGAGGGTTTGCTTGGGCGTAAGGGTTTGGCGGTTGGGAACGAACGTTCGAGTATGAGGGTTGAGGGGAGTAGATCTGGTTGGGGTGGTTTGGAAGTCCGGGTGTACGCGCTCCTGCCAAAACTTGGTCTTCATAGGCGCTAAATGGGGTGTAAGAAGGGTGTCCTAGGTCCAAGTTCTTGGGGTCGATGAAGCAGGCAAAGTATTCTGTGTTGCCTCGCGAGGCTCCCGTAGTGATGGAAAAGTAATTTTCCCATCTACGGCCACTGGGTGGAGGATGTGGGATTCTAGGCGGTTCTGTTTGCAGGTAGTCTTTGGCAAAGGTTTCATCAGGAGTTGTGTCGTAGTATGCGTTCAGGTATTCCAAAGCTCTCGGTTCTTACAACAGTAATCAGTGATAGTAATAGACATGGAAAGAGAGTGGAAGCACCTTCCATTGGATCTCGATAATATCGATTAAGCTCTCGATTGCATTTTCCACACACCTTGATATCCTCGTTTTGCGTTTCCTGGAGATTAGGTTCGGTATTCACCCACCTGCAATCGCGAAGCCTGCACCCCCAATAGCGATACCTCGCTCCCATTGTGCTCGCCGGCGAAGACATCGATTGTAGTCAATTTCTATTATAATATGGCTTTGTTTTGAAATCGAACCTATACACTATCGAAAGCGGATACCCTCAAAACTCAAGAACTTACGTACCGTATATATATACCACAGAAACGCAAGTACTTCGCCATCGCCACGTTCGATTCATTCCAGACGCAGGCATCACTCCTGATAGACACGGCCAATTGCGCCATCGGTAGCGTACTATCCCGCGAGACGAAGCAACGAACACCAATAGAACGAGGAATGCCGGGGCCGTGAAGCCTGAGAAACGCACATTCAATCGAAATCATGAAGCCGCGGATGAGGATCTAGAGAGAAGTATCATTCATCTGCGGGATCTAAGTCTCAATGCGGCTCAATGCGCGATCAATAGCGTACCCTCTTGTATGAAGAGGCAATGGAAACCCAATACAATAAAGGCGGCATGGTCCGTGAAGCCTGGAGAAAGCGCATTCAAACCCAGCCTCAAAAGAGTGATCAAATCCGTGAAGTCCCGAGATGAAGATCTAGAGGCAAGTATCATTCATCCCCAGCGCCAAGACCCCATGACGCAAAATCATCTCTAGCACGAAGTCGATCGAACGAATATCCTAGAAAGATAATGATCAATATCGAGCGTGCTATTTCCAACGGGCTCTTTGTTGGTCTTCCTCGCTCAAGGGTGTGGACATGTCGTCATACGGTAGAGAGTCATGGTTCGAACCGCCTCTAGGAAACGTAGATTCGTAGTACTAAGGGTACAGCTCGAGGAGTGATGGAGGGCTTGATCAGTATCGAGGCATTCAAATAGACAAACCTATTCATTGTCTTCTGAAACATAATAAAAATTGGCCCAGGTTCGATTACAAAGCTTCAGCGACAAGAAGCATCAGGCAAAAGAACAAATCAAAATAATCGGATTTGACTTTCCATGTGGAAATCATCAATAGTAAAATTTCGTACCTGAAACTGCCACATAGTTTTGTAGTTGGCCGAACATATAGAAACGATCGAGCTTTACCTTCTAAGCTTGTAGATATCATTATACCCTGACTATCACACGAGTTCCCATATCCGGACTACCTGAGTCCGATAATTGACTCGATGTGCCTGGCTATCGGTTGTTGTTTGTCAATTGTTCAAGGCCTTGATACCTTTGCGTATCTCGAGATCTGTTTAGCGCGGAAAAGCACACTGACATAGCTTCACGGCCCTTCTCGAATCTTTAGTTTAGCTGTTAGTAGGATATATTCCAAAGTCTACGAAATTCTGTGCTTGGCCATGCTATACAACTCAGAATGCATATTGATTCGTTACTCGTAACGTCGTGTGCTCAGACTATCAAAATCATAGCTTCTCCTCTGCACCCCTTTTCCACTTCTCGTCCTCATCCGTCCAGTGCTCCACATGCGGTTCCGGCCCTAGAGGCGTGATCCCCAGCGGATTGACCCCCTTGTGAGATTTAGTGTAGTTTTCCTTGATGTGCTTAAAGTCCGTAGTCTCCTTTACGCCGGGCACATTCCAGTGGATATTCTTCAGCCAGCGATTCAAGCGTGGGTATCCGTGGCGGATACTTCGTACCATGAGCTTGAAATGTTGCTGGTATACAGCGTCGAATCTGACGAGGGTGGTGTAGAGTTTGATATCGATCTCCGTCATATTTGGTCCTGGGAGAACATAAGGGCCTTTGTGTTCTGCTAGCATACTCTCGAGCCGATCGAGGGTTTTGAATACGACAATACAGCTCTTTTCATAGTCTTCTTGATTATCTGCGAAACCGGCTCGGTAGACGCCGCTGTTGAGGTCCGGCATCATCCAGGAGCTGATCTCGTTTATTTGGGATTTTAAGGACGACGGGTAGAAGTTTAGCTCGCGCTGGAGGCTTCCTGGCGGAAGAAGGTCGTTGAAGGCAGTGTTGAGCATGCGCATTATGTCTTCGCTTTCGTTGTTGACGATCTGATTCGTCTTCTTATCCCACAGCACGGGCACTGAGTACTTCCCCTTGTAATCTTTGTCGGACTTGAAGTACACGTCGTGGAGGAATTTCGAGTGGAAGAGATGATCGATTGTGCTGCCCGGGTATTCGTCGTCAGTTGCTGGGAAACGCCAGCCGCCGTCGTCCTTGGGGTAGGCTTTCACGATGCTCATCGGAAGGAATTGTTGGAGGCCTTTGAGCCCACGGGTGACGATGACGCGATGAGCGAATGGACAGAAGAGGCCCACGTAGAGGTGGTAGCGGTCCGGCTCGATGGGGAACTCGTCGGAGCCAAGCTGATGGCGCCAGGAGCCATCGGTGGGTGGGTGGTTGCCGTCGGCCATGGTGGGCGACTCGGTGAAGTGAAGGAAGTCTGATAGGAAAGATTGCCCTGATTCTTTTGTGAATGAGAACGCAACTGCAATGGCACAAACAACAAGACCTGATCCGTACAGCAGCTTGGATGGCAAATTCATGTCCAGCTTTTGGTTTAGTAAGCAGGAGCCTTGTCCCAGCTTTTAGGTAGGCAGGTCTTGGCATTTGCTGAGGTTGACTTAGGGCAAGGGTTTTGCCCACGTGCCGACATCCACATCCGCGAATAAGCGTGAGGCATCCAATGCAGTCTAGCGAGAATCCAGCGGGGGGGACGAATGACGATGGGGGGTTGCCGGGGGTTCGGAGGCCAAGCATGAGCGACAGGGGTGTGCTTATCGGACCCTGACTACCTTACAATGTCCCAGACTGTTTCGGACTTTGACAGGCGACCTATGACGATCTCAGACTCGAATAACGGGCGCGGAGTGGTCGCCTCCGAGGCCGCATCTGGGGGTGTCTGTTCGAAGTACCGAGATCAACATCGCAATGACGCTGTCGCCAGTATCCCACGTATTCCCCCTTTCCCCCCCCTACAACTTCACCGCCAGCTGTCCAAGGCAGTTGGTACGGAATACTGTACCAGTGACAATAGGGTATCGATTTCCCCAGACTGATCCAGACTGGCTCCACACTGTTGCATGAGTGATTTAATGGCATGCGACCAGTTCCCCGAATGATCTTCGTCGTGGACGCTTCTTCTTCTTCTTGTTCTTTCTTCAGTCCCTCCGCCCTTTAGGCGCATCGAATCCGATCAGACTTTCCCGGGGATTGGTTAGCGTGCGTTAGTCCCGATCAGGGTAGATGTTGATCAACATTTGTTCTAGTCCTGCCGCCCGAAGGGAGAGAAGGGAAAGAAGGGGAAGAAGGGGAAGAACTAAGACAAACGAGAGCAGATGTTGGTTGACGGTAGTTATCAGTTGGTGTTGGTGTGGGCCGTGGTCGACATGGATCCTTCTACAGCTAAAAGAATTCTTCTACGTCCACGTCCACGTCCACTTCCAATTCCCATTCTGTTCTTTCTTTCATCCCTCTTCACTACTTTACTGTACATACCTTACCCTCCCCCCGCTATCCTTCCTTCTCCTTCACTTCCTCTACCATTTCAGTAATCATATCGTTCCGCTAGAATTACATCCGAGTATCGATTCGCGTGTCGGTTGTTGTTAGAACTATCTAGGAAGTTCAGGGCTCAAGATCCCCCCACCACCCCTCGAAAGCGCTCAATTGCCCCTCGACGGCTCATGTCCCGATTCTTGCCGACTTCGGTCATTCACTCTGATATCAGCTCGGTCGTCATGAACTTGATATAACAACAAGCTGTCGTATTCTGGTCGCTTCGCAACGTGGCATTGACAGCTGTCGAGCAGTCTAAGGTACTTCGTACTTTATCTTTGTACAACACCACATGCAGAATAATCTCCGATTCGTTATCACGTGTGATTACGTCCCCCCTCCACCACCTTTCTCTCTCCCTAGGCTCCTCTCAGCTCTCCGCCCCTTAATCCGTCTTTCAAAGAGTGGAGGGCAAACAACATCTACTTCTTTGTCGCAAGTAAGCTTTTTACCATGACGACGAGCTTTCCCACCAGTCAAGCATACACGACCCCTCCCAACTCACACGGTTATGTTCAGGCGCCTCAGCAACCGCTAGGATACGTTGGAGGCGACCAGCAAGCTCAAGGGTGCACTCAAGCCACCCAGCAGTTCTCCCCCATGGACTCGGCGTCGGGGACGCCCATGGACCAGTCTCCATCCTCACCTCGCAATGCATCAATGTTTCCGAACCTCCCACTCGCGACACGGCAGCTCCGACCACCCAAATCACCCATGTATATACCAGCTGCGCTGCGCCCGACAGAAAAACCCCTTCGGCCTGCACCCCTCACACCACCGCGCAGTGTCCACGGGAGCACCGAAAGCTTGGAACGCTCGCAGACCGGACGTCCCATGAGCCGGCGATCGACTGCCTCCGGTAAGAGAAAGGCAGTGCTGGCGGAAGCCGCTGAGAACGATCTGCCCCAAGTGGCCGGACTCCCCACGCGGGAGCACTGGAAGCCCGACGCAGACGCCCTGATATGCGACGCCCCCATCTGCCAAAAAGCGTTCTCCCTCTTCGAGCGCCGCCACCACTGTCGGTACTGCGGCTTCGTCTTCTGCAACACCCATTCCGCCTACTCCGTCCCTCTGGACCAAACCGCCGAGTTCCACCCCAACGGCACACCATCGCGCGCTTGCAAGCACTGCTGGGATCGGTATCGCGAGTGGAAATCTGCGAGGCTTTCGGGGAATAACAGCTTGAATTCGGAGTCTACAACGACGCCGGATACGCCTGTTGCCGTTGTGGCTAGGGGTGGGACGGGGAAGAGCGCCGAGGGGCAGAGGGGGGGTGTTGCGAGCAGTGCGCCGAAGGATTGGACCTGGAGCACCTTCTAGCAACTATGGATCACCCTCCTACTTATCCGGCGCCGTATCCCATCGCGAGGCTCGGCAGGAAGCCTCATATGCACCACCCCTTGGCAAATCTTATTACCTTTCGCCCTCCAAGCTGGCTCCACCATCTGCCTCTCCCAAACAACCACCCCTTACTCACCTCGCGCTACCGCCGCCGTCCATCTTCCCTATCCAGACATCCTCAAGTCGTCTCATTTCAGCAACAAAGCGTTCATACATGTTAGATTTAGATACCCCCGCTTCCCTTTTTTTTTAACCATTTAGACTAGAGTTTCTTGCACCTGGCGTTTTGCAACTGCTATCTGGATCATGCTTTGCTGGGCTTGGGATTGCGGTTTGGCGGGCGCTGTGCGGGTAGCGAGCGAGGTGAATAGATGCATTTTTAGGAGCACAGCAAAGAACATGATCGCGTGCACAAAATGCCCTCAGACCCGAAGCCCTGTACCGCTTTCCGCATCGATCACCCAATTCGCCCAAGCCCCCAAAGATCAAAATATCTCTCGACAACCAACACCGATCCAGTCCGAGGGAATCTTCTATAATCTTTCCCTCTCCCCCCCCCCGCTAACCATATCTCTTAAACCCCAACCACCCTTCCTCCCCCCACACCCCCCCACACCCCTCCCTCCTCTCCTCCCCTCTCCTCTCCTCCTCCTCTCCTCTCCTCCCCTCTTCCACCTCCCATACCTCATACACAGAGAACCAGGAACCAACCACCTCACCCCCCCCCGCGAAGGTTCTCAGCAGCCCGCATGCCAAAGCGGCGAAAGACGAGGGGCGAGGGGGATGGGGACGTTGGGGATGGGGGATGGGGGATGGGGGATGGGAGATGGGGGATTGGGGGATGGGGGATGATGCCTAAGAAGTCGTTCCCCCCCCAAACCTTTTCCTTAATAACGTTCTCTTTTTACGGCGGGATAGGAAAAAATTGAAAAAAGAGTCCTTTTTTGAGGGGGGGGGGGGGTTTGGTTTGTGGGTAGATTAGGGGAGGTGGGTTTGGTAAAGATAAATTATGTTTTTTTATTTTTTATTTTTTATTTTAAATATACATCTCCCTCCCTCCCTCCTCCCTTACACCTCCCTCAACCCTTCCACACCCACCCACCCACCCACCCACCCACCCGTCCGCCTCCTCAACCGCCCCAGCTTCCCCCGTCCTACCCTTCCGGCCGGCGAGCTCGAAACCAAAAAAACCCATTATGCAAGGGTCGGGGTTAACAGTGGCGGTCTGTTGATTTTGGTTTTTGGGGTTTTGGGGTTTTGGGTTTTTTGGGTTGGGGGGGGAGGGATGGGGAGATTTATATTGGGATGGGGGGGGGGAAGGGGAAAATCGTTGTGGTTGGTGGGGTGATGGGATGGGATGGGAGGACGATATGTGGGGTGACGGATCGGATGGAATGGGGGACGGGAGTTTGTGGGTTTGCGGGATTGAAAGAAGGACAAAGATGGGGGAAGGTATTTTACAAGTAGCTTGGATGGATTTCTGGGGCAAGGTTAAATTTAGGTAGCCAATACAGACACACCACCTAGCACTGCTGACACACCACCCACCACACTGCTGGCACACCACCCCTTCTCACTAAGCCTAATAGGGTAATTTACAGGGTCCAGTGACCCCGTAAACAAACAACATCAACAAGATCACGGGAAGGTTATGAGATATACATAGTTTTGCGCCTGTCTACCACCAAATTCAATGTATTTTCTCGCCGTTCTCCCACTGCAAATTCAAACCTGAAACATATCTTTTGCATGCTCAGAATCGACCTTTATCTAGATTACATCTGAAAACTGCCCATGTAGGAGGCCGGAACATCGCCAATTTGACCCTCTGCACCTCCTCGCCCACCTCGCTGCCGACCCCCTCGCCCGCCTCGCTGCCGACCCCCTCGCCCGCCTCGTTGTGGACCTCCTCGCTGACTCTGCGACTGGCTGTCAGGCACCTGGCTAGAGGGGAGCTCCGGGGTCAGCTCAA
>JAABUS010000504.1_pt1 | contig 98596 bp, 109 predicted proteins | sample 5560161 | NCBI WGS metagenome assembly JAABUS01 (sample SAMN10711885, study PRJNA513376) | rock metagenome | isolation source: Antarctica rocks | place: Antarctica: Victoria Land, Trio Nunatak nord | collected 2016-01-04
TGAATGGAAAAAGACAGAATTGCGGCCTTTCAATTCGTCACAGATCATAAAGCAGATTAAATCGGACGCTAGACCTGTTTCAAGTCATTCTTCTTCTTCAGCATTGTCAGAAGCTGATTGAAGAAAGATTCGACGATTAATGAAGTCAGTTGTAGAAGAAGCAATTGGTTCGCAAGCTCGTAAGTTGAACAATACGATTGAAAAGCTTACTACAGATGTTGCTCTTCTGAAAGCAGAAAATGAAGGTCTTCGACGAACAGTACGTATTGAGAGAAGTCGCAGACGACGTGAAAAGTCTTTATTTGACGATTTAGGGGTTAATGATGAGGCAAAGGGGATGTTTTTTAGTCCTAATAAGATTCAGGCGGCTCGTGATCGTCAAATTCAAAGAATCGAAGAGAAACAGCAAGCTGCTATTCAAAAGGCGGAAGAAAAGGAACAACGAGAGCTTAGAAAGCTAGAGGAACAGCGTTTAATAGCTGAAAGAAAGGTGGAACGAGAAAAAAAGAAGACGAAGCGGAAGAAGGAAGCGAAGCGAAAAAAGAAGCTACGGGCGAAGGAATTGAAGCAACGACGTCTAGTTCAGGAGCAAAAGCTGAAGGCTAAAGAGCTTCAGAAAGGGCAAAAGAAGAAGTCTAAAGAGGTGAAAGTACAGCAATTCACTGATTTTGTTGCTATTGAGGAGGTGAAAAGGAGGTCAAGTCAAATCAGGTCTACGCGAGCTGAAAGGCAATTCAAAGCTTCTAAGCGATTTGATGATTGATTCTTATAGCTTGGAAGCTTCATATAGATATCGACAACTCTCTATATTAATTGCAATTTGATTCTATGAATGGTGGTTGAATAATAATAAAAAAAGTATGGGTTGCTAATCGGGTTTAGGGTGTGCACGGGACCGGAACGTGCATCGGGCCGGGAATACTCCTATGTCAATCGTGAAAATTAAGCGCCTTTATTAAGCGCCGGAACGTAAGATGGATAAGCTCGAGCATGAATGTCTTGCATCTTGGCCAAGGTGGCAGCGAATCCCCATCCAACGAATGACATCGTTCGTAAGTTAAATCAGATCTGGAAGAGCAGTCTGAAACAAGGACATGTGGCAAACAAATTAAACAGCAGTGTATTCTACCCTAGTAATGATAACGCAGCTTTCGAGGGCCTCAGAAAATGCAAGCACTGAAGTCTTGCTGAACTCGAGTCTAGATTTTCAAATATGTAGGAACGAGTGCCTGCCACTCTTAACCGAATCACCTCTGTACCCTCGCACGCCTCAGTAGAAAAGACTGATGTTCAGACTAAATCGATTGGGTTGTAGCATCCCATATCACTGCCAGTCGAATTTGTTGCATTTCCAGTTTACACCCATTTAGGTTTCCGAGAGCTCAGATAACTCTTCAGGATATCAGTTCGGATCGTGTTTGGCTGTATTGATGTGCCTTCATCGATGAGACCTGATGGCAGGGGTGCCCTGGACGCAAGTGCTCGCTGACTAATCCCTTCCCCTGCAATCTTGGCAGCCTCGTCGCCTCTCGAGAACGAACGACGTCGCTCGATGATTGTATCCTACATGAATCCACGTTCTTGAAGCACAGTCCAAAGAGATCCAAGGAATGGGGCCACGGTCTCCACAACATCATATAAACGACAATCCGACCCTTAAGAAGAGCGACCCACTCATGCCCATTCGTGGACTTTGGCTGATAGCTCGTAGATTCCCTCCATTCACTAGAGATGCCTGAAGAAGAGTTAGACCTTACCATATTAACGGGGGCTTTCATACGATCTCACCTCACCTGCGGAAGCCTTCTTACCGCTATCATGGCGACGTGGATAGATTGAACCCGCATTTCTTGCAATTCGATATCACGGACGCGCTCTTTCCAAAGCCTAGTAGGTCTCTGAGGTTGTTGTAAAGCATACTAAATGCTGCCAGTTACCTAATCGCCTGGTTTTGCGATACGGATATTGGAGGCATTGTAGACCTAGACCATCTGAGACGCTTGACTCATCCAGGCCCTGAAGCGGAACCGATGCCACGGGGGGTTCCTAGATGCTTAGGTTCGTAACAATATGGAGTCAGGCCTAGTTTTCTTGAGAGTGTCGATAATGGCGTTGCTCTGATTGTATAGAAAGCCCTATCGCCAACCGCGCTAGGCGGCCAATTGACAAGGTGTTTATCCAACACCAGAAAACCACCTTATGCTCTCTTCTGTTACCCACAGTCCCTTTATCTGCAAGAACGAAAGCATACTGTCAACTAGACTCTTTTTGTACCTATCAATCTCGCGATTGACCGTCTCATTCTTCCAGCTCTTTTAATTCTACCTTTCCAGCTCCCATTCCACAACCTCACCTCCTCGCTTTTCCTTACTACCTCTTTTCACTGCGAATCAGTAGAACACGCCACGAAATGGACTCCGCCGATACCTTTACCGGGTGGGTCCCAGATGAGGTCATCGTCGAGGACTCCCAGGGCCCAGTTGGAGCAGAAGACTACTCCGAGGATGACACGCCACCGTCCCCTACCATATTTGAGTACCCTCCACCCGATCAAGTCCGAATTGGGCCCTACTACGTACCGCAACAAAGCAAAGCAGCGGACGACGCCACGATGTTGCCATTTGTCAATCAAGCCACTATGGGTGGTCTGGCGCCAGCAGTAGCAGCAGCACCCCCAGCACCGTCCGCAGCACCAGCACCGTCCGCAGCACCAGCACCACCCGCAGCACCAGTACCAGCACCACCAGCACCACCCGCAGCGGCCATAGTGCCAGCACAAGGAGTGGTAATTGACCGACGAGGGAAGTACGTGGCGCGTGGCCTCATTCCAGATGCTACCATGGCCCAGTTGACCCTCAGACCGTACGATACGCTCTGGATGATTAACAACGCCGCGGATCAGTCTGTTCTCTCGTCCTTCAAAAGCAAAATGAAGTTCGAAACCATGTTCGCTCACGGTGTATTTCGTGTAGGAGATGTATTCCGGATAGTCGCTGCTTCGGGAGCTATCATGACAGACAAAGAAGCAATAGTAAGTAAGATGGAGACCTAGCGAGGCCTTCTCCGAAAGTAACACATTTAGGTCACTGGACTCCCTGCTTCACAAATGCCGTATCCCGACTTCCGTATCCATAACATCACCATCGGCGCCACCAGCAACCTCGAAGCGTGCAGAGGCGTCACACAATTGTACCAAGCGATGATGCATCCGGGAGCCCTAGGCCAAATCCCATTTAGCACATTCCACGTCTATCGAAACAACCATGACCTAGGAGATCTTTCCGTGCTTCGACAGGCTTTCGAAGTTTTTGTCGAAGAAAGTGACGCCTGCACCATCAGAAATGGTGGTACAGGCCGGAGGAGAAGAGGTTAGAACGCATAGAAGGAGAATAGTATAGAGCAGGGGTGTGGAACGACGGAGAAAGGTCAGAGAGGAATTTGCACTGCGCCAACGAATTCTTTCCCATAGTCTGCTCGCGTGCTTGGCTGACACTCCATGTAGGGAGCATTGGTCATCCACGCCATCAATTGGTGGTAATACTCATCACGACATGCAAGTAAAGTGGTGCTATTGACAACAGGAGCTCGAAGCTGTCCTATTTCTTGTCTAGCACCACATGCGTTATGTTCCGATCTGTCGGAGCCCCAGTCTCGTTGTATCTGTTTCGATGGCTTTCAGTTTTTCATATTACAGGAAGCTCCTGATGGAGATCTCGTAAGAACCTCAAGGTGGATAATCTGTTTCTGGCACTTCGTATGTATCTCGGTTGTTCTTTTACTCTTCTGTACCATAGCTAGTTGACGATAAGCTGGGCGGTCTTAGAGCACAACTCCATGGGATCCTCTGAATAATAATCCTTTTTCTTTGCAGCCACGATGGCCTCACGGAGAACACCACCTCCTGTTCTGTGAGTGTATAAGATGCTTGTACAGAAGACTAACAGGTACTATGAGGGTCTTACGAAGGAGTACGTACCTCTCTGTCTCGCAAGCTCGATCTGTCAAAGGTTCACAATAGTGTTCTCCCATTCCCTGGGTCATGGATTGATCTCCTCGACTGCGGGACCCAAAGTCAGCCTGAGCACTTCAAAATGTGAGGATGCTCTTAGGAAATTTATGTTGTTGATCTCTCTATGCTAAGGGGTTTTCAGTGTGTTGCGGGTTATAGTCCATCGTGTTATATGCTTCACGGTCTCAAATCGCTCAAAGGCGTTAGCCTGGGTCGGCAACACCCAAGATCACACAAAAGAGTTATCTTCTGCTTTATTTCATGCTTCGTCCTTCCTTCGTCCGCAAAGTTTATCGATCACTGCACCAAAGATTACATTTTACTATCGTCGTACTACTCCTGTGTCTCGTATTTCGTGGCCTGCACCAGTCTTGTGCCTGTTACCAATACACTAAAGATCGTTTGCTACCCCTATTTCACTACATTACCCCCATTCTACAACAATTTTCTAAACGACTCTCGCAATGGATAACACTACCTTTTCGGACGGATCCAGAATTTTCTACTTGGCCGCTGGCCACTATCTCGTTAGCAGAGGAGCTCGAATCTCCAGAGTGCAGACCCCAGACCGGGACAGCGTGACTCCCTCTCAGACAAATGTTGGATCGGACGACGGTCAAGGGAGCGACCTCACTGAACAAGCCGCGCAGGTCGAGGATATCGCTCGTCAAGCCATTTCTGTAAATGAGGACAGTCAGGAAGGTGAAGGTTCTGCTTTGGAGGATACGCTGGAGTCAGGATCCCAGCACGAAGGCCAAGTTGGTGCTACTTGGGGCGGACACGGCACACCACCAACCCCTGGTGGGCCCTACTATGACAACGACTCTGTGATGACAGACAACGATCAACAAGACAACCACCCCAGCGTCGGTGGGCTTACCGTGACTTCCCAGGGTCCCTCCCAAACCATTAGGGTCCCTCATCAAGGCATATACGTAGCTCAGAACCTCCTGTCGAAAGACATCTTTGCCCACATGGCAGCCACTACGTACGATCCTTTATGGATCCAAAGCTACAACGTCAACCCCGCCGTCATGAACGGATTTACGAGCCGGATCAAGCTTGAGGAAATGTTCGGCCGCGGTGTGTTTGAACTAGGTGACTGCTTCCAGCTTCTCACCGCCCAGGGTGTGGCATACACGGCCACAGAGGCAATCGTAAGCTCACTCACCATATTCCGACCTGGAACGTTCGACTAACAACAGCCAGGTGCACTCCTTCCCTGCCACGCGGAATGCCTTTCCTGATTTCCGCGTTCATACAGTCGCAACACGTCGCGACCATTTCCTGTACGGCTGTAACGGAATCGGCCCGTTGTATGCGGCCATGGCGAGCCCGGGTCAGTTTCGACGGCCCAACTACAACTCCTTCCAGGTAACCAGGAATGGGCACGTGCTGGGCAACCTCTCCGACCTCCGCCAAGCTCTAAATGTGTACTTGGCGGAGAAGCAGAACTGGGATAGGCAGGGATGAGGATGGGGGTTTGGTAGTGGGAGAGGGAGGAAGGGGCTAGTAGTCAATTCGGTCGGGTTTTTTTCGGTGGGAAAGTATTTATGGCAGGGAATGGACTAGCATCGAAGTGGAGAGATTGCCCTGTTTTCTTTTTTCCGTTTCTTCTCCCTTGTTTAGCTCACTCAAAAATTCTACTATTTGCAGTGGAACATTGGATCTTATGCCCCGTGACTTTGTATGTGCGCCAACGAAAAGGTTCACTTGACGAAAAGGAGCAGTCGTAAGTCTGTCGAAACCATCGTCACCGCCAACCCAAGCGAAGCACGAAAAGGTAGAAGGGATTGGAACTCAGGAGAAACGCGTGTGAAATGTCGCCAAAAGACGGTGTAAAAGCCCTTGTGGTGCAGTCGCCATATTGGCGATCGCTTTATGATGGATGGGTTTTTCATGGCAGGTAATTGTTTAGAAGGGGAAGTGGACAGATTGCGCTGTTTCCATTTTTTTCATCCCCTTTTCCTTTTGCAGCCACTGGAAAAATCGACTATTGCAGTGGGATATTAGATCTTATGCCCTCATGATTTTATAGGTGCATTTACAAAAAGGCTCGGTTGACTAAAAGGTAACAATCGTTTGTTCGTCCTTGCCGCCACTGTCGCCGTCCTAAAGCAGAGCTCGAAGAGGAAAAGAGATTGGAGAGTTGGAAGAAAAACCGTAAATTGTTGGTAGTGGACAGAGAAAGTGTCGCTATGGCTCAGGAGTCAGATTGTCAACTTTTTTGCGAGGGAAAAATGCCTTTTCCGTCACAATTGCGAATAGCCTAATTTTCTATATGGAGATAAGTACAGTCTTTCCCATCTGTATCAGTCGCACTTCGCCTTAAATAATCCAAACATTCAATCTGAACGAAAGAATTTCTCACTAACGGTGGCTGATACATAGATGAAGAGCACTACCTAATGGAAAGAACAATTGGCAAACGGTTCGCCGTCTACCTTGGCCTTCTAAGTCGAATGCGGGTAAATTGAAAGATGTTGAGAATTTGAAATGGATATTGAAGACGAACGAGGGAAAGGAAACGATAGTTCTATAGTCAAATTGACATTGATTTGAAGAAGAAGAGTTTAGATTGTCATGAATGCTCTCAATAGACTAAAAACAACCCAACTGTTCCCTTCCCCCTTTTGCCCTTACGAGTTACTAAAGTGTCTACCCGTACAGAACCCTCATTGACCTTATACCCTTGTAATCTTATCTTCGCAAGACTAAAAATAGTCAGCCGACCAACAAGAATAGTCGATAACGTGTCGCCGCCATCGCAATCGTTCAGGGCCAAACTCGTCAGGCGGAAAGACATTGGGAATCCGGAGAAGAGTGGGTGGGACCAGGCTGACGGTTTGGAAAGAAAGTATGGCGGTGGTCTAGTAGTTACGTTTTCTAATACTTAATGATGGGAAAGTCATTGTAGCCAGAATGGTTTGTGTAGAAAATCGTTATGTTTCACCCCTTTTTCCCTTACTCTTCCTTGAATCATATTTCTATCTAAAGAAACTGTTAGTGTTTACCATCTAAAGAAATGTATGCATTTCCATAGCGAATTATAAGAGCAATAGATATAATCGACTAGCTCTTCGCCGCCGCCGTGACCGTCCCAAGCCGAAGACGAGGAGGCTAAAAAGAGGTTGGGAAATATAGCTGGAGAGCCGCGAGCAATTGGCGAACCCCCGTTCAAAGCATGGCTGTGACCTAGTAAATAAACCGATAAATGTTTTGTGGTGGGAAAGGTACTGTTGTAGCGAATGGACCGGGTTTCTGGATAAGAACTGTATGAGTTCCCCCCTTTTATCCCTTAGGAATCACTACAAAGTCGACTAATGTAGACATATCATGAAATCTGCCCTAATGATCTCATGCGTGCGTTGCTAACAAGAATCATTTAGCCAACAGTAATGACCGATAAGTTCGCCATCGAAGTAATTCAAGTTCTCGAACAACCGCACACCTATACTGAAAATAACGGCTTTTCTACTCAACAAACATATATAGATTACAAAGAGAGACGTTATGGCTGATAGCAATACCAAAAAAATCTTCTTCGCTGTTGGAGACTCAAATCCTCGAAAAGGTCTACGTATTTAGACTAGCAGATGAATGACATTTCTGTTTCAAGACCATATGTAGACTACATAGTGAAAATGATAAGGCCGATTAAAAATTGTTAGATACATATACTACTATTGTAAGCTATACAGGTGAAAATTCAAATTGACTTGCCATCGAGGTATCACGCGTGCATTACGAAGGTAACGGTTGAATTAGCAAAAGAGTCGAGAAATTCGCCACCAACATGCTATCAACATTAGGAGGGTAAAGCGGTCATCGTCCTAACTAGTAGAAATGATAACTTCTGTCCACTAGAACAACACGAGTATTGCGTCCAAGGACGCTTAGGCTGAAAGAATATCGCCGCATGATTGATCCATCTATGGTAATGTATTACCGTCTGCGATTGGTCTCTGAGTTTTAAGGCATGGTGATGCATTGGGGATCTCGGTGACTTCGACCGACCAGCAAGAAAGAGGCTTAGGATGCTAGAACGGAGAGAAATTGCGGACCCATCCATCGCCACCTTGGGTACAACTCTTCGGGGCGTTTTTGATCTGGGTTTCCGGATATGTAGATGGCAACAGATGGTACAGAGTCTCAGCGCAATTGGTGGGTCTTTGGGCTTGGCTTTTTGATGGAGATTGAATCTCTAGCGCGGGGACAGTTCTATTTCCGCCACAAGCGCGCTTCTACTGTAGCCTTCCGTCATACGCCTGGGCCGGACGCCCTCTCAGGCGAGGATTCCGATTGCTACTATCTACCGTACTGCTATCTCCTTTTCTTCGACCTATCACTACCCATGCCCGAGAGGTCCGGTCGACGGTATAGACTGTTCAGTCAACAATGATACGTCTTGTTCTCGTATCTGATTTTGATGAGACCCAAGATGACGCTCGACTGAAAAGCAAGGATGAAGTAGAAAGACAAGTGACTAAGAAAGAGCACGAGGAAAAATAACAGAAGGCGAAGATTCAGCAGGAGTAGCGACAACCCGGTCGGCGAGGGAGAAGCTGGGGGGAAAGCAGAGGCAGGCGCAGGAAAAGGACCAGAGGGAGAAACATGACTAAGGAGAAGAGAAGACTTCGTCTTTCGTGAAGCGCAACGCCAGAAGCTAATCTAACCATGACAACTGCAACGGCGAGATATGGCCGACAAGTATAATCAAATGCCAGACCAGCCTTGTGTACAATTGGACAGGAAACCGAAGTCTTAGCTGAACCACACATCGTATCACTATTGCAAAACTTGAGAAGGTCAACAATCCACAAGAGACATCTCACAAAGCCAACTCTTTTTCCGCTTACAGAAAGACGTCGAGGCGACGTTGTATGTGTGTATGAAAAAATGCTCGATGCTGGGACTTGTTGCACAGAAGATCTGCTGTCGCTTTGCGTACTTCATCGAATGGCGAATCCCCTTTATCAAAACCCTGATGCGAAGTCCAAGTGCCGCGGGAATAGGCTTTCCCATTGCGTGATCTCGACGGACAGCAGGTCTAGAGACAAAAGTGAACAAGCTTGTGGTGTGGTCCTAGCTAATGGTTGTCGAGCAGGAAACTCTTCTGCTGTTCGCTGGCAAGTGGAGAGGGTTGGAGCCGCACTGACGGGTGCTTGAGCCTTGGGGTGAGATTTTGAGAATTTTCTTCAAATGTCCAAGGAAAGGCGATTTCCAATAGAAGACATAGAGGAAAACTAGGCGTAAAGCCAGGAGCAGGGTTCTATGTGAATAAAGACTCTTCGATAGCCACCTAGAGCGGCGATCATACACCTAGTTACCCTTATCGTCTGCAGATTACAATTATCAACTAACGACACTTTCCAACCTTCGTTTTCCACCATACAAGCCCTATCATACCGTCCAGTACCCCCTCCAGACATGGGTATAAACACAAACGCCTCTCGCACATTCTCACATCACGCGTCGCATGAACATACTCATCTCAAACAGCATCTACCTCCCCTTTACTCATCTCCAATTGATCCAATAACTCGGATGTCATCCCCGGCACTTCCTCGACCGGAATCCCCGTACTACTACTCACTAATCTCTTACAATCATGGCCCGTCTGGCTCATCCCCGCATTCGCTTGAGCCTGCGCCACCAGTCTTGTTAACTCCCTGCGTCTGACCTGTGCCGCTTGGAGATCAGCCGCCGCTTGGAGGCGCGCTTTGATTTCCTCGTTGGAGGTAATGGTGCCGTTTGTGTTGGTGTGTGCGGAAGGAGAGAGGGCGGATTCTTCGGCGCGGATGTCTTGATGGAGGATGCGGTGCTGATTTTGTTCGAGAAGGGATTCTTGCTCTTCCTGGAGAAGTTGTGCCTCCGTCTTGTTCGCCGCTTCTACCAGATCATCATCGTCTCCGCTACCTTGTTCATTGAAAATAGCAAAAGTTGCACGTCGGACTTGGTGGCGCTGCTCCGCGGTGCTGTCCTGCAAGCGGAGTGCTTCTGCGTATTGTGCGTCTTTCTCTCGAGCTTCGTTCTCCAGTGCAAGAGCTACCTGCATTCCTCCGTTGGCAGCCACAGAATCGAAGGATTCACTGAATGACTGAGCAGACTGGCTTTCGTAGCGCGAGGTAGTCATAACGCCTGGCTTAGGCAGTCTTTCAACGGCATGTCCATTGGGCAGCGGATGCTCCGGCAGGACTGGCGATGAAGAAGCAAACGCATAGGGATCTAGCTGGGTAACACGGGAGCGTTGTAGCATCTGATCTGCCGTTTCATTGTTCTGGTTCGGGATATCGCCTGCTGCACCGCGGCCTTGTAGAGCTCTAACACTTTTTTTGGCGTCATGGCGAACTACAATTTGTAAAGCGGTATCGCCATTCGAGTCCTGTTTGTTGATGAATCTCAGGAGCCTCCTCTGGTCCATGCTCTCACCCATCTTAGTGAGTAGCACGTCGAGGTAGTAGCGAGCGCATTTCTTCTTTTGGCGACTTGTTGTAAGCATGGCGATGTGATGAAGAATAGTAGAGTCGAGGTAATCCGGCTCTTCTACAGTCGCTTGGAGGAGGGATAGAATCTTGGGCATAGTCTCCTTTTCAAAATTGTTGGTAAACAGCACAGCTCGGATCAAGGGAGTGTCTCCTCTTTCGTTCCTGGCAAACATGTCCGCTCCGCGTTGGAGAAGAGTCCGCACAATTTCCATATCACCCATAGCAGCAGCCCAGTGCAGAGCGGTATGTTTCTGACCATCAACTTTCCATTCTACTTCATAGCCTTCAGGAAGTTGTGGCGGGTCGAGATTGAGCGGCGCGTCGGAAGAGGAAAGCATGAAGTAGTCCAGGAGTGCATCGGCATACATGGTGTGCTGCTGGTCACGTAAAGACGTCTCAGGTCCACGCTTCCGCTTACGTGAACCCCCTGTATGACCTTGCTTATGATACATGTCCCCTTCGTCCATGAAGGTTGTTGAGCCCACTGTAGAGCCATCAAGAGAGTCATCGTCATTAAGATGGGTGCTAATGTTATCGTAGATGTCTTCGCTCATGTGACGAGCAGCAGGCACTGGTTTAGATTCTGTTCATTAGCCACTGACGTGTCTAAAGGACCAAGCGGGAGAGGACGTACTGGGGACCCTCCTAATGGGAGCTTGCTTTGGGAGCTTGAGTTTGTTCGACGCAGCCGTGGTGTGCTTGGGAGCTTGCGGTGGACTAATATCGCCAGGAACGTAATCGAAGATAGGCCGCAACTTCTCAAACACACCGTTACGTAGCGCTAAATCACGCCCTGAGGGTAGCGGAACCCATGTGCCTAAGATGTTCTTCAGCCTTAGATCTTTAGGTACGCACAGTGGACATCCGCTAACCCTGGTATTTCCCGTAACCTCCCTGAACTTTCTCATGCACACCTTTCTGTACATCTCTCTCCAGTATGCGTGTTCGCGCGGGTTTGTCGAAGTCGGCCACCTTCAGGATATGCGTAGCATTAATCCAATCATCGTGACGCCTACGCATGACATGTTCACTCCCACAGGCAAATTCAAAAACCGGGACCTTTTCCGAATGTCAGTACTCGCTAAGTGCAAGACGACAATCGGGACTCGACCCACATTGCTGTACGTTGCAGAATATATTTTATTTGCAGAGTGATTGGGAGCCATGCTGTTAATGGTCTTGTTTATAAGGCGTCTGCCCGTCTGTGTGCGGTGCTACGGGCGACGTCAATGCAGGTCTAGTATATTACATACAGCCTCTTTCCAGTATCGTGGCTCTAAACGGACATGACAAAGGTCGACCTGTACACTTTGTGAGTTCTCCTTGGCTTTTGTTTGCGTGGATCTCGCACACGTTGAGGGCGTCAACCAAGGTATAAGGATGTCGAGGGGTTGAAGAAAGACGCGGGATATTTTATATGCGGGTGGGAACGCGTCCGATTTACGATGGTCTCAACGCTTCAGTACCTAGTCACATGCTTGTATTATTCGGTAAGATAAATTTACTAGTATAGTGTTACCCTAAGGCGCGGCCTAGCCTAGTGGCCGGACTGCAAATTTGACGACAGCATGCGTAGGATCATCACACTCACACATCAACAGTTAACAAGGCCTCAAGGAGGAAGCTCAGTGGCTTAAATCTTTTTTGGTGACAACTGCGAAGCTATTGCTGGTGTTCTACATTGATGAAAAAGGCATGACAGCTTTTACCAATACTGTCATGGAAGAACACAAGGATATCCTGGACTCATAAGTTGCGGATGGCTCTGATATAACCCACTAAGATACGAAGGGGCGAACAGCTCTGCACCGAGCGTCCAGAGCGCACCAAACCTTGTAGTGAAAATTCCCCTAAACGTAGGAGCGAATCGCAGGCATTTAACCAACAGAAACCTTCGCCTATCCACCACGTCGCGGCAGCTGGTTTTCTTGACGATTTGAAGAGACTCATCAAAGGCTGGTGTCTTGACGGTAGAACTGGACATCTTTGGCTGGACCCGTCGCATGGGGTAGCTCGATGTGGTGGCATGGATATCGCTGCCGAACAAGGAAACATTTGACTCTATGTGCATGACTCGACTGGAGCTGACTGTGTATCTCGGCAACAGTCAGCTGTGCTTCTCACTCTGGGTATAACAAGAGGTTGCTGACCTCAAGGTTGGCATGTAGAGTAGAGCATGATACGCTGCCTGTGGGCTTGCGAGACTATCGTTACAAGCTGGGCCTGAGCTGTCTCCGACTAGCGCCTCCTACCAATTCTTCCGTGCCCATTAGCGGACGTAGACTTGCTATGCTTCCTCGACAAATCGTTCGACGCGAAAATCAACTGCCTCATGAGCCGCCCGCATATCAACATCACAAATAATAAGATACCTAACACAAGAATCGCAACGGAGAACCACCGACTTGTATACGCAAACTTGGTCCACCTCGCTTTACCATCCTGGTTGTATATTTGCTGCACGGATAACTCAATCTGCATTGCTGCCAGAATGATGCTGAAAGTTGCCCAAATAAAGATCAGCGGTGCAAAGAAGCGGGCCAAATAGGTACTGGTCTGGCCAGTCACTCGGAAGTAACTCATGCGGCCTAGGAAAAATTTACTCCAGAAATTCAAGCGGGATAGACGCAGTTCGCCAAAACGATAGCGGGCACTGACTTCAGTGTCGAGCACGTCACGGAGCGGGAAGGTAAAGGTGTTCCATGCCCTCCAGGTTGTGGATGACTGGATCAGACATCTTTCTTTCGCGAGCCCGAAATCTGATTCGTGTCTTATGAGGTGGGCGTAGGTGCTGAGGAAACCTAGAGCTGATCGCGAGAGAAGTTTACGGGCGTCGCTGGCGAAGGGAGAGTATTGCGGGGAGAAAAGGTAGACCCAAAATGCATGGTTAAGAAGATAGGAGGGGATCGGTTTGATATAGACACGGTTATCATTCCAGAGCAGATGGAGCTTTGGATTTTCCGTTATCATGATGGTACGTCCGCGTACTAACTGATGGTGGAGAGCGGAAACATGATCACTTCCCTGGGTTGCCACAAGCCACAGGTGGGGGGGGGGAATATCGAGTTCTGGGGTCAGAATCTCATTCTTGAGGAAGGCTAGAGAGTCGTTGCTGAGTGAGACTTGTGGATGAACTGGTAGGGATGGTGCTCCTTCATTGCCTGTATTGGTCAACGAAGCCTTGCCGTCCGAGCCCTCGACGAGAGTGAGGTCCCCGTTTAATTCGTGTTCTTTTGGGAATGGTGGCAGAGAGACTGCCATGCAACAAGCGGCGATGGCCTCTCAGTATACACTGCCTTGGGTTCATGTCCTGCTGGAAATTGGAAGGGAGCTCTGCTACATGTCCAAAACATGAGGTCTTTACGGTCAGCTAGGGCTGAACAGTAATGCCTTATTTATGTATGATGGTGTAGTTTTGCGCCCCGCAGTCCGCCAAGAATTCCGCCTCAGGCTGTTTTCATTTTCCTTTACGTCCCAATCACTGGAATTCAACAGCAATGTGGTTTCCTTTACTCTCTGTAGCACTTTTCGTGAGTGGACGATGAAGTTGGCGCCGAATGCCGTTGCTGACATTGAGTGCTGGTGGTTTCATTAGTCGTAACATCCCATTTGGGAAATGACGACGGCGCTTACCGATCTATGTGCGCACGGTCCACTCAGGGACAATCATTATTTGATTGCCCAATTTGCAGGTACCAAAGCTTGTTCTCGGTATGACCTACCATTATACTGTTCGACGGTTCTGCTTCCCGTCATGGTTGATCAAACGTCTGTTTTTGGGGGGCTTGTAGCTCCTGGAAGTAATACCAGCACTACTGTACCGCCCAAGCGGAAGTGCAAACCGGTCCCGAAGCAGCGTAAAAGGCTGAGGGAAAAGCGGGAATTGAGCAGCAACACTGATACTTCAACTACTGACATTGATTCAGGTGTTCAAGATGCTGTAGTAGCCGTGAAAGTAAATGATCAATCTTCTAAGAAAAAATGCAGGGGAAACTCAAAGCAAAGACAAAGAATCAAGGAAGTCAAAGCAGCTCAAGCAGCTGAAGCAGCTCAAGCAGCTCAAGAAGCAGAAGAAGTCAAAGAAGTCGAAGAGATCAAAGAGACGAAAGAAGTCAACGGTCTGAAAGTCACTTCTGAAGAAGGATCAGCGTCAGCAATTAGCTTCGATCAGCGTGAGCTATAACATTGCTCTAAACTACAATCAGTTGTCGACACTTGAGAGTCTCTGAGCCTTTGCTCTTTGCACAACGCTCGTCCTTTGATCCATGTTTTTGACGTCTGTGCAACTACTATTTGCCAATGCAGAAGAGGGCAAGCCGATCATCGCATCACAAGTGTTATGAGATTCAACAGAATCGACAAACATCAAAAAAGTAAGCATCAAAGCAGAGTAAGCTCTATTCAATTTTCATTGCATGAAATTCGGGAGAAGACCGGTTGACGGGCTTTTCTAGCATCGTTGCTGTGCATGGTTTGGGGTCCAATCCCGCCACGGCCTGGCGCAGGAGCCGTTCCAGGGCCAGTTGGCTTGCAGACTTCCTCCCAACAACCCACAAGGACTTCAGGATCATCGCCGTCAATCATGACTTCAGGTGGAATGCGTACTCACCGGTGCAGGGTTTGCGAGACTATGGACAGGTCATCCTGAATTCCATCGCTGCACTGCGGCTAGACGAAGAGGTGGGAATGATGCTATTATTTTACTGTTTTAGAGCTCACAAGTTTCTTGAACAGGAAAGGAGTCGCCCCTTGATACTGATTGGCCATTCCTTTGGCGGCATTCTCATTAAGAAAGCTTTGGTGATCGCGAAAGGTTCGCGAAAGGTTCGGAAGCATCGTCTTGCAAGCTTCTTGGGCGTAAAATATATTGAAGGACGCATAGAATCGGACTCAGACACTCGAGAGCGATCGGTAGCCGATGCTTCTGTTGGGACACTGTTCTTTGGAACACCCCACAGAGGGCATGAAAAGCTTAGGGCTCGTACATCACACAAAACATAAGAAATTGACCGCTACATTTCAGGTCAAATTTTGCGCTTTTGGGCATGCTATCGTCCTATTTCAGCTACTGGCGAGGATCTAGTGCCCATCTTTTAGAGTTTTTGACTACTAGTTCGAAAGAATTAGATGATTTGCATCTCTCTTTTCTCCGAGCATTCGGAAGCATCTACATTTCAAACTTCTTCGAAACCGTGCTAGGATTCATAGAGCATCAACGTAGTAAATATACGGTATCGTTTCGGCTGAGGGGAGCCTCAATTGTGGGAACATTTGTTGGAAGAACAAACGAGCTTCAGCAGATAGGAGAGGAACATGAAGTTGACCTCCTACAAACCAAGGAATCCCAGCGGCTTAAAGTGGTCATCCTCCAAGGTTTAGGAGGCGTTGGTAAGTCACAACTGGCTATTGAATACGCTACTGGACACGAATCAATCTACACAGCAGTCTTCTGGTGCAATGGCAAGAGTGAGGCTCTCTTACGACTTGATATTGCCGCCATCGCCGAGCAAATTCCTTTGAAAGACGTTCTAAGCACGAGTGGGAAAATTTTGAAAGACGAAACAGGCGTTGAGAAAGCAATCGCTGCAGTCCTTGATTGGCTCTCAGAAATCGGCAATACACAGTGGCTTGTGATCGTGATAACGTCGATAGCCAGCGAGCTGCCGGTGTAGGTTCAGACAGCCCCGAGACATCGTACGATATTTGGCGACAGTTTCCTCATCAGGGCAGCCTGCTTCTAACGTCTCGGCTCGCATATTTGCGAAGACTTAGGAAGGGCGTGGAGATACAAGAGGTCACGGTACAGGATGGTCTTCGAATACTGTGCAACCCTACTGGAGGCAGTGTTGCGGATCGAGGTTAGTGAGCGCATCTCAGCTGTTTCGTGTACTTTGATACTCCAACAGCATGCTTGGGGTATTGTGGAATGCTGACACATATGTAGAAGCCGGAATTATCGTCAGCGTTTACACGGCCTGCCGCTCGCCCTCGCGCAAGCTGGCGCGTATATCTACGAGATGGGCATAACACCGAAGAAATATCTCGAGTCATGCGAGGCCCGAACTCACGATATTATGACCCAGAAAAACGATATAACGTACGCCAATGGATCCATAATGGCCACCTTCCAGATATCTTATGACGCTGTGAGAGCCCGCAACCCTATGGCTTTCGAGCTGCTTAGTCTGTGGGGCTTTCTCGACAATTCCGATGTCTAGTGGGAGCTACTCAATCTGGCCTGGAAATGTAAAGCCGGGTTTGCCGAGAGTGAGAGTGACCTCCAGAGCCCTGAAGCTTTCGGTGAACGGACTGGATCTGATTATGATCCCGAAAGCAACTGGGTGACCAAGCTTGCAAAGGATGAAGTGCTTTTCGACAAAGCTATATACACTCTCCTAGAGTTCTATTTCGTTCGCGGTAACGCAGCAAGTGACAGCTTTTCTATCCACCCCGTCGTCCATCAATGGCTGAGGCAGCGTTTGAACACTGAGAGTTGGCACGCAAATCTAAACGCTGTGATTTCCCTACTGGGGAGATCTGTGCCATATGCTCACTTCAACGAACCATGAATCTTGCAGCGTCGTCTCGCCGCACATGTGGATTGCTCTCTCGAGCTTCTTGAGAAAGCCAAAGACAACCAAATCGATTCGCCTGAAGGTTTTCAAGGATTGGGCGTCTTGATGTATGACCAAAGCGCTTTCGAAAGAGTAGAGGGTATATCGAAGAGCGGGTGAAGGCTGGAGTCAAAGGCGCGGCTCGGACTACTGGCAGACTCGCCGCGCCTACACCAATATGGGACTCGCTTATCGTACGCTGGGCAAGTACGACGAAGCTGAAGTACTGTGGAAGCGTTTACTAGAGGCCTCTATCCGCACCGAGGGCACCATCAATACCCAAGGTTCATGCCGTTTACTTGACGACCTCGGCTGCCTCTTCACTATGACAAAGCGTTACGCAGAAGCAGAAGCGAACTTCGAGAAAGCGCTCGCCGGGCGCGAAGAGCAACTGCAAAATGGTGTTCGCGCCGCTCCAGGGGAGCCACTGACTCTCGGTCCTGAGCTCGGCGTTGCAGAGGCCTGCCGCCACTACGGCATCCTGAAGCAAGCCCAGGGAAAACTTGAGGACGCAGAAGCATTGCATCGACGGAGCTTGTCCATCTTCAGGAAACAGCTGGGCCCTAAACACACATGGACCTTACTGTCCATTGCCGATCTTGGCGATATAAGCCGAGCGAGGGGTCAACTGAAAGTTGCAGAGATGCCTCTGAAGAGCGCGCTGCGCGATATGGAAGAGCACTTGGGGGAGAGCCATGACTATACGGTTAAAATCTATCAGAATCTGGGTGAGTTGCTGCTCCTAATGGGAAGAAAGGAGGACACGCTGGGGTTATTGGAGAAAGCGGCAATGGGGCTAGAGGTTTTGAGGGGCCAGAATAGCGTAGTCGCGTGTAAGGCCAGGGAGTGGATTAGGATCGTTAGGGATGTGGACCGGGAGGAGGAGTAATCGTTGGGCTGAGGATCCTCTATCGCACTGGACCATATCGGGACTTCCAAAACAGAGTATCAAAAGGTGACGCGGTGCGTAGCGCAGCGGGATGTGAGGCGTAATGACTACAGCAAGGCGCAGTAAGTACCTAATGCCTTCTCGAAAGAGAGGTAGTCGAGTCTTCGGATTGCGGAGGGCGGCGGGTGTTGGCAGAATATTAGTATTCCTAGGAACAAATCTTTTGCCTTGAGCTCGATTAGCCGTAGTGAAACCGGTTAAGCAGTTAATCACGTGACCGGCTCGCGAGGTCCACGCTTCGCGTTTCCAGGGCTTATCATGGTATGCGCTAGCCATCGCGACTAATTTCAATACGGCTGGGTCTTATTACCCAAGCTTGCCGCAACTTAACCAGTTCGAGATCACCCAACCATCGAAAACGCCGTCACCGTCGCCATGACGGCCACAGAAACCATCGGACACGCCCTTGGCGTCGGCGAGAAGCATGGTAGTAGACCCCCACAACCCCCCTCATCTCGCCCTCCCCCAGCAATCATCCCAATACCCTCGTAACGAAAACTGACACCACTACCCCCCGGTCCCCACCAGACACCAGCACCCGACCCCCCGCCACGCGAGAAGAAATGTCCGCCGCCCGCCTCCCCCTCGCCTACCGCGACTCGTGCGCCAACCTCCTGATCCCGCTGAACCGGTGCCGCTTTGAAGAATTCTACCTGCCGTGGAAGTGTGAGGTATGCCCTTTTTGCTAGCACTCTGGGGGAGGGGGGTGGGGGGGAGGTAAAAGGGAGCTAAGATGTGTGTGTGTGGTGAATAGAGCGAGAGACATTCGTATGAGAAGTGCCAGTATGAGGAGTTTAAGCTGCGGGTGGCCAAGATGGATGAGTTGAGGAAGGAGAGGGGGGGGAAGAGGAGTAATTGAGGGGGGTGGGGGAGCTATGTAGATACTTTTGCGGTGGTACGGGATCGAGATGCAAGCCTTCATGGGGGATCGGCCATACCACGGAGCGTCATCTGCGCGGATCTCATCTTCGAGGAGGACTTGCTGGAGCCGCGATGGTGAATTCATAACTCCAATCAAGACAGCTTAATCAGCGAAACATTCGACATCGTAGCCCGTTACTGATCAGTTTTTGTAAGGTTTCGTCATGTGGTAGATATTATGGGATTTCTGCCATCTCATAAAGAGTACACGACCATAGAAACTATCCCACTTCAGAGCGAAACCGCCGCTCAGCTCTCACATAACCAGATCAACCTTGACCAAAGTAGATCCCAACAAAAGACATGCCAGCCGGGTATCATGCAACGCCTCGCTAAAAGTATGCTTGGATCTTCATTGGTGGAAGAGACTCCGCTCATGGTTCCCCAGCTCCATTCTTGACGTCCTTGAGAATCCCGTAGCCATATTCATCCTCAAACTTCTCGGGCTCCATGCCCAATGCGTTACGGTACCCGCGGACCTCATTCTGCAAGCCAGCTATGATACGGAGTGGCACATCTTCTTCCTCGCAGCGGAGACGGTAGGCCTCACGTAGCATCTCAACTGAGCGCATAAACTTGGCGTGCCAGTCGTCTTTTTCCAAGCGAGACTCCAGATGCGCGTCTTTCTCATCTTGAAGGAGCTTGTTGTAGTGTAGACGAATAGCGACCTCATTCTGCTTGTTGTTGAAGGAGTAGTTGCGTACCATCTCCACGATGTTCCCTACAGACGTCTCGTACTCCCCAATGAGCTTGGTGTTTTCTTTCTGCTCGCGCTTGAGGACGCAGACTTTATTCTGTTCGCGGGCAAGGTTCTTCTCAAGATCAGCAATACGCGCAGCTGGTGAAGGTATTAGTGCCATGGAATAGCTAAAGGCAGTTGAGGGTGGTGTGCTCACCGGAGATCTCAGCATTGGCTTCCTGGAGACTGGGGCTTGCTCCTTTGGCAGCAGCACGGGTCTGAGATTGGAATGTGATGTTAGTGAGTTATGCTTAACAAGTAGCTCTCTTTGAACGAAGATTGCCAGAGTTGCCCCAAGTCGCGATTGAATGCCCTCGCTTCAGAGTGTCGAAATACTTACAGCAAGCTCTTCAGCTCCAGCAATGATCCCAGCGGTCTTCTCGCGATTCTCTTTGAGCACTTCGCTCAGTTCCAACACCTTCTGCATCAAAAGATTCACATCCATCTGCTGCCCTGCGCTCATTGGCATTCCCACATTTATCCCGTTCATACCAGCTCCATTCCCGTTGGGTTGAAGCACCTGGGCTTGCATTGGCGAGGGCGCAAGGCGAGGAGGAGCACTCGCGACGTTGTTCTGGCTACCTGAGTTCTCTGCGACAGGAGGAAACATGTTGCTAAAGTTGGTCATCTTGGTTGGTTCTTTGAAGTAAGTTACAGGTGGATTGGTGTCTGTAACGTAGAAGACTTGATCGCTGTAGACCTCGTTCATCTTATCGCATTCTCGGTGATGAATTAATCCGGGCGTCGGAGGTCGGTGTCACGAGATGCCGGTATCGCTTAAAGTTAGTGTGGTTGTGGTTGTGGCTCTTAGGGTTTAGGTCAAAATAAGATCATGTCGAACTGGAACATTCGTTGACAGTCCAATCATACTCCGTTCAGATATACTGAAAAAGGTTCTCCTATTCGATGTACAACTCACTGTATATAGCCAGTGTCATGGCTGTATACTCGATTGGGGCAACAGAAGGTCCTGATGTGCAGATGGACATTAAGTATACTTTACCAGGTTAAACTTGAATTCAGGCTGGGACACTTCGATCCTTGCAGCTCAAATAAGAAGAATTGGATGTACATAAGATCAATTTCAAGCTCTGCTAATCCAGATCTTTTCAGCTGGAGATAGAAGATCCTGATGCTGGTGAACTCGATTCCAAGGACAGCTATCGAAGCTTCAACCTGGAAAAGGAGGTCTCAGTCCAATCAATATTTCGGCACAAACATTGGCTATTGGGTATCTCAAACGCAAAAACATACTATTCCAAGTTCCCAACGATTGTAAAAAATGCCTGAACCCCACACGGACGATTGGACTCCTCTGCGACTGCCAAGCCGAACCTTGCTGCAACTCATCGTGTTCCTAAGTTGTAACTCCCAAGTCATTCCTCGCCAGCCCCTCAATCTTCTCGCCAGCCCTTGCCATAAGTATCTTTAGCTTCTCCAACTCTTTCTGTAACTCCCCGTCCCTGGTTGCCAAATTTGGCTGTACATTGTCTTGGGCGTTTCTGAAGGGCTCCAACAGCTCCTGAAGAAGCTTGTATTGTGCGACTTTTCGTTCCTGTGCTAGTCTTTGACGACTTAAAGCTTGGAGGCGCGATTGTAGCTGCTTATACCTAGAACATGGCCTTCAGAGCCTACAGAGCTGAAGAAAGGCGAAGTGCTGACCTGCTTGCCTCTGCGAACCTCTCGAGCTCATTGTCATCAGCAGTTCCATCATCTGGCCATTCGTCTGGGAGCTGAAGGATATTACTGCGACTTCTGTCAGCCATTGTAACTTGAAGCGCCATCTTCAACATGTTTAGGGTACACCCACTTATGGTCCTTTAAATCTGCGCCTCTTTCCAATGTCGCGGGGCCGTCATGTTCCACATCAAGATCTGGCTCGCCCGAATCCCAGTACAGCTCGTAAATCTGTTCTGCCACATGGCGAACAACCTGGGAGGAATATGCAGCACGATTGTGGTGTCGGAGAACGAGATTCACTATCCTTAGAAGTTCGAAGTCAGCAACGCTCAACATTTATACATAATCGAGTGCTTCCGCAACGTACACTTCTGCAGCACCTCCTGTACGACCCTCTCCTTCAATTCGCCTTCTTCGGAAACGGGAGCATTCTCGCGCCAGTCGCGCGAAGGTTGCAGTGGAGCATTGAGCGTGCGAATTTGCATGCTGAGAAAGCTTTTCTTCATGTCAATCACCGAGAGTGGTGCTGCCATCGTGCTACATGTTGACCTTACGGTTTAAACTGTACAAGAATTCCAAATAATGTGCTTCAATTCCGCGGCAAAGCGCGTTGTAGCCAGCCGTAGCGCTATCGATAAGCCCTACCAAGACATCCTAATCCGCCAATCCCTCTTCCGAGTCAAACCCACCCACCACCCATAATGCCCCCCACCACCAGCACCAAACCCCTCTCCAAACCCACCAAATCCGCCCCGAAAGGCGACTACATCGAAACGGACACCGGCAACAAAGTCGCCCGCCGCGCCCAACTCCACGGCACCCAACACATCATCCTAGGCGGCCGCGCCGTAATCCAAGCCGACGTCTGCATCCGGGGCGATCTCGTCCGCCCCAGCAGCAGCATCGCCAAAGACGCTTCCTCGTCCAAACCCTCCTCGCATGCCTCGGCGCCGGGCGTCGCGGTGGCGATTGGCCGGTACAGCTTCATAAGCTCGGGGACGATACTGCGGCCGCCGCTGAAGATGTCCATGGGCCGCGCGGGGTACTACCCGCTCAAGATCGGGGAGCACACGTTTATCGGCGCGAATTGCGTGATTGAGGCGGCGCAGATAGGGGATCATGTGCATGTCGGGCGGGGCGCTGTGGTGGGGAAGTTTGCGATACTCAAGGATGGGGTGAAGGTGCTGGAGGGGGCGCATGTGGTGGGGGGGATGGTGGTGGCGAGTGGGTTTGTGGTTGGCGGGCGGCCGGCGAGGGTGGTGGGGGAGGTGGGGGAGGGGTGGGGGATTGCGGAAGGAGGAGAGGGTGGTGATTTAAGGGAGATGTGGAGGGCGACTGGCTGAATGGGCGGGGCTATCAATGTGTGGGTGAGATTTTGAGGTTGGTGGAGTGAGATCATGTGCATTGAGGGAGTTTTGAGCAAAAATACCCCTTTTGCGTCTTTCCATGGTATGTAGACTCAAACTTGGGCTCCTCATGTTTGTCTTCTATAGCATTTACTAATTCCTCATTTGATGAGTACTATAAAACAGTAGTAGAAGGGCTGCGTCCAGAAATCATGACATTACAATTTGTGTATCATTGTCCGCTAGAAAAAAAAGGAGGTCCCTGTAGAGCCAGGATAAAGCAAAGGACCTTAACAATAAACAGCGAATGCCGGAGAATCTGCATGTCATCCCATCGAAAATTAAGCAAACTATTGTACAGTGGTATCGTAAACAATCAAGGAAGAATCGTATCGTGAAGCAGATCAAGGCTTATTTGCCGTGTCGTTGTGCAGGTGGTGTCTTGACGTTGTTTGAGAGCCAGCCCTGATTTGGTTGTTAGGAGCGCCCAAGCTTCCCAGACGTATGAGTGACCTACCAAGCCCTCAAAAAGACCTTCTCCAGTTGTAGCACAACTTGGCACAACGTACCAGATCTTGTCCTTCAGCTGGCTGAGCTTCAGCCGTTCCTGGACCTCTTGCGGGCTCATCGCTAGAAGATCGTATTAGCCACCAAGCACTCCGGGCAAGTCCACCTAAATCTACACACCTCCTGCTATATCCTGCTTATTTGCAAACACTAGCAGCAGCGCCTCCTTCATTTCTCGATCTAGTATGATCCTGTGTAGCTCCTGCCTTGCCTCGTCTATCCTCGTCCGGTCATTGGAATCAATAACGAAGATCAAGCCTTGTGTTCCTGCATGGAGGTTTCAAGTTAGCATTCCGTATCCTCTTACAAAAGGTATCGCAATGTACCTGAGAAGTAATGTCTCCATAATGGCCTTATCTTGTCCTGCCCGCCCACGTCCCACACATTGAACTTGACGTTCTTGTACGTGACTGTTTCAACGTTGAAGCCAACGGTAGGAATGGTGGTCACGTCTTGGTTCAGCTTAAGCTTGTAGAGGATTGCTGGAGTCTCGATATCAGCAGCCGTTCTCTGTTTGTTCCAGACTTCACCGTAGGGTAGAGTCCCTGGAAAGTGTAGGCATACTGGTCTTCCCCGCAGCATCCAGTCCCAGCATTAGCAGGCGCATTTCTCTTGATCCGAAGATCTTCCCCATTATCTTTGACACCTGTCCGCCCATCGTGTCGTTGTTGAAATCAAGCCCGCCTTATCAGGCAGCGACAAAGAGAGCTCTCGTGTTGACGCAGTTGGATTTTCTGAAGTCTCACGGTTTTCTATGCGTTTTGTTGCTCCGGCAGTCAAGCGGTTCAATAATTGGGTGGTTTGAGACGAGTGCAATAGGCCTACCAGCGAATGTATGAGGAGTTGTGGAGGTGCGAAGGTGGGGGGTGTTATTGTATGAGCCTGAGAATAGGGAATCCGAGGAAGATAATAGTGCACCCACGTGACCCAGCGAAATCACGTTTGACGTATTCCGTACTCTCGATCGTCAATAGATCCAATAAGACTGAAACAGACGCAGAGCATGCTGGTTACCTTACCCCTTGCCTAATCTACCCGCAGGAATAGTGGTGACGGTTTTACAAGGATGGCAATGACCCCTTTGAGGGTAAGGTCAGGTATCCATTGCCGTATATGTGACATTCTTAGATGTTAGTACTGCAGGATAGAGAGAGGTTTGGCCGACATGCTACTTTATGGACTGATTGATATTCTACAAGGATCACATCTCGCCAAGATAGACTGCATGGGAACTCTTAGCAACCGTGCAACCAAGCTTTCCAAAAAGATGCAAGCAACGCCACCTATTGCAGTGCCCTCCGGGTATCATAATAGCTTACTACCAACGCCAATTCGTGTCTCCTGTGGTCAGACTTGGTAACCTATCTAGGGCTAAAATCTAGAACGAACCGCCGGTTAACCTCCATCTCCTGGTTCTGATCGTCTTCAAACTTCAGGCGATACACATCTTTCTTCACTCCGGTGACTTCTGCGCGGTAGAAAGTGGTTGTTTCCGGATAACGTGCAAGGACATGCTTCCCAACCGGGAAATCAGGGAGCACAGCATCCGCCGACGGTATTGCGATCAAGGCGGCTGCTGAAGACTTGTATATTTGTCCAGGGGCACCATTCTCGTCTGGCTCAGGATCTTGGACTTCGTATCTGGCTGTCAATTAGCCCAATACCTCACACTTAGCATGTTGAGGGGACACACCGTTTCTTATTGCCTACTTCAGTGATTGATATGATGTTGCATTGGATCCACTGACTTCCATCCTCCTTCATCTTTGCTTGCTTGTAAGCAACCTCTGCTCCCACGAAGAACTTGCCGGCCCGCTCTGCAGAGGGCCCTTTACTCCCCTCGGAACCCTCCTCAATCTTCACCGACGATTCTTTCACATCTCTAGTCGATGGTACTGACCCGCTTCTTACACTGCTACCCTTGAGCCGTGATGCAGACGTTGCCACGCCTGGAGAAGGACCAGGAGAGTCTGCCGCGCCATCCATATCGAGCTTTTGCCTTTTAGGGTTGCGAGATTTCGAAGCTTGGGGGTTACGGGGCGGCTCAATCTCGCTGGCAGTCCGCAAAGCTGTCAAAATGCCGACGTTCTTAATTACGTCATTTGGCTCTTCGTTGAGAATCTTTTGCTCTTCTTCAGATAGTTTCAGACCTTCACGATATAAGGCTGCCAGTTCTTCAAGATCCTTCACAGACGGCGCTGAACAACTACGGTTAGTGTGGGTATCCAAGTCAATCGCATCGACCACCCAATCAATATCACTAGTGCTACGTTCTTGATTGTGATTTGTTGAGATATCAGAAGCCAACAGAGTTCAGGCAGGGTAACGGATTTTCGAATACAACGGAAACGTAGATTCGAGCATCTAGAGATCTCAAAACCTGGTAGTAGAAAACGTACAGGATAAACGCTTACAAGACGCAAAAAGCATGTGAACAGGGAGATAGAGTCAGGATATCAAAAGAAGTACTGACTTCCATCAAATCTCGACTCCATCTCCACAATCGCATTTGAAACCTCTGTAGCCCTAGCATGGATGACCTTCAGCCTCTTGAGATCATTCACTATTTGATTCCACATGTTCCGCTCTTCGTGCGCATCTGCAGGATCTTCCTTGGTCATGCCAGCCCGTGGTCTGCTTCGTGCTGCCATGGTTGGAGAGGCTGTAAGAGTTTAGGTGATGGTACCGAGCTTAGTCGATTCCATTTGGGACACAGGCGTGACAGGTTTCGATATGCGGTTGACTCGGCTATAGCGCTTAAATTTGCCACAACCCAGTTAGCACTCGATTTTCTTTTGAAGATTACTGTTCTGTAGATGTTCGTTCCGCAACCTAATGGCTCGACCTTAGAGAGAATTTAATACTATGAATTACTTACGACGTGGTCGAAAGCTAACGTAGACATGAGGGTAATTCTAGCCCGTTGACGTCGTTGTACCAACGTTTTCATTCAAGACAATGATGGACAGATGCTATTTGCACCTATGAACAATGATTCACACGACCTTGAATTAATTACCCGCGGTCCCTTATGATCATCTCATACATAATCCTGGAACGGATGGGTTGAAAAGGTCAAAATTCCATCAGTTAAGAGTTGAAACCGCCTCCTAACGGTTATTACTCGATAGAGTAAACCCGGAACAAATAGACCGGTTGATTTTGTTGGCAGCACGCCCGATAAGAAATCACCCTAATATAAGAAAACATCCGCGATGCTAGACATGAAATAATGCGAGCCCTGAGAAAGGGACACTCGAACAATTGCTTAGCAATAGGGGTATCAAGGGTAGAACACATCACCGCGCCTCTAGACTGTGCTATTATCTACCGTACTTATAAACCTTGATATCGAAGTCCTTATAAATGCACACCCACAAACGTACAATTAGTCACCGAACCACAATCTTAAAAGTGTGAACGGCCTTTTCCAGCTTATCATGATCCACCTCAGAAAAATCGGCCCGATGCTTGTCGAGAAGATGCTTCCGGAATGCATCAGGAGTCGGATACTCCTTCTCTCCTCTTGGACAGTTGGGCATCCCACATCTACAGAACCGTCGAGTTAGTATTTATTGTGTAGGAATGGGCATGTAATTATGAAGCATGTTTACAGAGGATCATTCATGCCTCAAACATCATAGCTCCATTTGAGATAACGCGGCCTAAATATGGAATGTACTTACTGGTACCAAGCACCATAACACGCTTTTTCCCATCGTCCAGGATCCGTCCTAGCACGAAGACGCCGGCCTTCCACAAGTATTTTGGCCATTTGGGCGATCTGATTCTTCACATCTGCATCTGCCAAGTAGGTTTGAGTGTGCAATTTGATAGATTCCAGTGTATTGTTCCGAGGCTCGAACCACTTTGGAACCTCCAGCCCAATGCCGTCATCGGGGTCATCCGTACGCTCGGCAACTTCTTCGCTTGCAACACTTTTTTCGGATTCGTGTGCCTTGGAAGATCGCTTCACGAGCCTGAGTTTGCAAATACATCTTCCCGTTGCTGTTCTTAATCTACCCCTGGCTCGCCATTCGTCCAACTTCATCACATCAAGCCCACTTCTGACACTCAACCTGACGTAATGGAATTTATGTTGAGAGTATTCGAGTTTCTTCAGCATGTCTGCATGCGTCTTCTCGGATTCGGCGGCCCATTTCCTGGCGAAATTCATGTAATTCAAATAGCGTTGGATACCACTACCACCGAATCGGTTCATTTTGTTGTTTTGTCCAGTGCCGATACTCAAGACAACCTTCGCACACTTGTCGGAGTTGTTATTCATCCTCCGGACCTCGTCATAAATCTCTACGCAGGGATTATTCGCCCCAAAGCCGCCGTCAAGGTACTCTAGGCCGTCTATCTTCATAGGTTTGAAATAGGTTGGTGCTGCAGAGGTTGCCCTGGCTACCTTCCAGATTGGAATGTCGTGTGCCAGAGCAGGATTCCGGTCCAGCGAGCGCTCCTTCGAATTTTCGCTTTTGTGCAAATTTTTGTAACTCCGGAAAAGATACGGCATCTGAAACCCTTCGTGTGCCTGTTTCTGGTATGATAGAACCACCCTTTAAGACATCAGCGACGACTCGATAGAACAGATTAACAAAACTTGCGTTCTACACCTGTTCTCATCAAATGCAAAGTTTTGACCTCCCGGAAAGGTTGCAACTTTCGGCACCCGTTCTCGAACAACCTTCCTGACGACGTCTTGTAGAACCCTATGATTGTATTTGTCTCTTACCCAAAACAGTGGAGATCGGAGATGGAACCAGCGGCTGTGCCCAAACACCTTTTCTCCCAGTGTCTCATAATCTTCAATACAATCATCGATGTTCATGCGCAATCGACCAAGCATAATACTGATTAGACTAATTTAATGTTAGCTATGCTGGTATCAAGGCTCGCGGGTTACATGTTTACCCTCCAGTACTCGTGCCAGCAATATAGTCGAAGTAGTGACAAGGAAGCCAGGGGGAGGAAGCCGTCATTGGATACCTTACCGAAACCCGGCTTGGGAGGGTCTCGTCATCTGTAGCAGCATATCGAGCCGGCAGTAACGGGTGATAACTTGATGCAGCACGGCCGTCGGATACGTCTGGACCACTGGGATAAGCGCGCTCTTCTTCTCCAATGGCTTCCATGAGCTGGCGAAGAATAAGTAGTGCAGAGTATCCGCGGATACCACCACCGTCTGGGCATTGGAACTTAGTTACTTCCAGAAGAAAATAGACTAACGGGGTTCTAAGACTTACCAAGAGATAAAATTGCTTTTTGGTCCCATACCGCTGTTTCCTCGAATGATACCGAGAACTTTGTGTCTATGGTGGATGCCCTTTGGGGACTCTTGGTTTTAGAATCGTTGTCTGCCGATTTTGTTGCGTTGAATAGACGATGTTTGAGGTAGTTCCCGGCACGGTTACGTTTAGGAGCTCCAAATGTGTTTGCTCGTGCGGGAAAATCTGCTTTAGAATTTCCAATTGGGCCGCTGGCCGTGGGAGACCGGCCATTTGACTCGATGGGAACTGGGGGGTGAGTCGACCGTCTCTTTGGGGCAATAAAATCGTCGCACAAGTCATCAACCTCCGTTCCTTCTTCAAAGGGCTCTGGAGAAGAAGATCTTTCGGGGGTCACGTCACGCTCGGTAATGGTTGCAAGGTCGTTGAGGCCGGTCTGAGGGCCTGAGTTGGACCTAGGCAATACTATTTCGCTGGAGTTCGCCATCGAAATTCATTGCAGCCCTTGAAGCCTGAGATTCATGGGAAAAAATGTCTTGACAATCTCTGACTCTTATAAAAGGCTTTGTGCGATGCCCCTCTTCTTGAGCCTCGACAAGGCTGATGACAAAGGCCATACAATTCGATGGATGATCGGAGTACACCCTGCATTAAACCCAGCATATGTGCTACCACACACCAAAGAAACTCCTACGTAAAGCCGCAAAATCTAACGCCATGAGATTAGAGATGACTGGAAATAAAAACAAAATCAGCCCAAGTGGATTCCTACTCGAACCTGGAGTTTCAACAAATCGTCAGGATTGGAGGGAATGCTCACAATGCATGAAGCTTTGAAAGCAGTCGTGGGAAATTCCGCCGAAGCGGCTGTAAGTGTGCAATGGGGCGAATCAATCTTCCGGGCGACCCTCTCTGACAAGAACGAGCAGATTCGCCCAGCGACCAATGCGGTCGGAGGCTGCCATTAATATTGCCCAGCGCTTTTACCACCTCGTATTCAAAGAAGGCTATCGCCCACACTACTGCCACGACGAGAAGGCTGTCGTCAACACGGCCTCCGACCTTACTTCGGTAGTAGGAGGCTACTGGTGTAACGTTCATACTGTGCAGCAGACTGGAGTCTCTTGAACAATGATATATCAGTGACAGATGACTGCACAAAGGAGGAATGATTCATGTTACCACAACCCTTAACCTTAAGGTACGAGTACTGTCTAACTGTAACCTGGTTTTAGTGGCAGTAAATAACGAATTAGTGGAAACCTAAGCCACCTCAGCCACCTAAGCCACTTTGAACACGGCATGTCCAGTTGTCCTACATCTTTACACAGTCTTTTGGCGCCGCCTCTCCGGAAGACCATTCCGGGATAAGTTTTCCGGAGGCTGAACTATTCAATAGAGAGTAATGCCTGGTTGCAGATTCTTGCCTCGTTGGATTACCGAGTACGGAAGACAAACACCACAGGATGCCCCCGCCCCTGCCTAACCTGAGTCAGCCCCGGTTTCGTATGGATGCTTAAACATGTCTTGTTATCGGTGTGCCCAATGCAGGCGTCAGAGAGCTGAACTTGATCCTGCAAGTGCCGCATGTGATACATGTCACTCAGGCTATCAACTCTGTCCACAACTTATAAGCCAGAGTGTCTCCTAAATCGCCAGGACCTAGTCTCAAGCGCACCGATCTCGTTCCCTGGAATTGCCAGTTTGTAAACCGTACTCTGCCTTCTGAATTCGGTCCGAAGCTTTTATATATTTATCAGAAGCACATTTTCTAATGTCCATTGCGGAGACTCGAAAGCCTACCGGTTCGAGAAGGGGAAATGCTATTGTTTTTGACCCTGCCGAGCGGACCCTTTCGACACATAGACTAGAGAGCCTGGATGGTAAGTTGTACCCTCCAGGCCTCGACGTTGAGTTGCAATACTAAGTGAGCATCTAGTGACGAGAGCCACCACCAAGCAGCCCGCCCCAAAGTTCTCCAGTCAGGTTGATGTCTTCGTGGATCGCGAGGATGGAACCGAGCGCTTGGTTGCGACTCTGAATCTTGACAAGCTGGGATGGGGCACAAACATCAAGCGCATGTGCGGAAAAATTAGCGATATCTACGTGATGGAGAATTGTGATGCGACGTCCCGGCTGGCTGAAGTCGCTTAATACTTTGACTCGATCAAATGTGACATGCGATGACTGAATAAGTATGTTGACACAGCTTCATAGTGTCTACACCGAAGCTCATGCTAACATTCGGTCAGTTACTCAAGTTCTTACTCTTTAGACTAAGTTTCCCTCATTTCCTGGTGGATTGACGAAGTTGCTTTGGTCGATTGGCAATCACATTCGTGAAGCAGAATCTGTACACTTTTTATATCATATCGATTAACGGATCTATCTTGATAGCATTATATCAAATGCCACGACATATTTTATTAGTCTAGAAGAAGTACAAGACGGGATGGCACCGCACTTAACTCCACAGACTCATAAGGGGTGAAAATGACCTGAGCGTAAAGGCCTTACCTTGGCTTCCTTACTCTTGTAGCTTAGGGCTTTGGATGATGCTTAGGGTTAGCGGCTCTGCGTGACTAAGCAATCCATGGCCTTTTCAAAGCAAGGTGGTGACATACCTTACTCTCTACTTCTCAGATCACAACAGCTTTTCAGACGGATCCGTTAAGTATCGGGCAAGGGAAATCCCCATCGTAGATTTGAAACTGTTATATCTGTATCCTCAACCCACAGTCATTCAGGACCATGCAAGTACCCTTAATACGACTCCAATGTGGTAAGTCCCTGATGACTTACAGGAACATGCGCAACGCTCATGTCACGTCGCAGGAGTAAACAGCTATGATTGGGGTAAAGTTGGATCAGAGTCAGCGGCGGCAAAGTTTGCCACCGCAACTCCGTCAGACGATCTTCACATAGAGCAGGAGAAGCCTTACGCAGAGGTTCGCAGTAGCCGCGGTATCTTGTTCCATCCGCTACTGAACAAGTCTGATAGCTATGGATGGGAACGCATCCTTCATTACCATCCAAGGATGTCGAAACTAAACGAACTTTGCTTGACCTCGTACAAGACAACAAGGCTCTAATGTCCTCGGAGATCAGCAAGCGCTATGGCGAGAAGCTTCCGTTTTTGTTCAAAGTTCTTTCTATACGAAAAGCATTGAGTATTCAGGCGCACCCAAACAAGAAACTAGCAGAGCAGTTGCATGCTAAAGACCCGAAAAACTACCCTGGTACAGAATCTCTGCTCTATTATATGACTGGTCTGACATGTATTTATCAGATGACAACCACAAACCAGAGATGACTATTGCCATCACCCCGTTTGATGGTCTCTGTGGATTCCGGCCATTGAAAGAGATTTCGCACTTTCTTTCTACTGTGCCGTCTCTTCGGAAGCTGATCGGAGAGTCCGCGGCCAAGGAATTCGAGTCCGCAATCAGGGGCCATGAGACGTCAGACTCCCCAGAGGAGCTGCAGAAAAACAAGAAAGCACTTCAAGCCGCCTTTTCCGCTTTGGTGAACCAGGAAAAATCCACCGTCGCTTCTGCCGCCAAAGACCTCGTAGCCTCGGCCAAGCATGACGGCGAGAAATTTGCCGGTAGCGGGGGCCCTGCTAATGAAGGTAAAGAGCTTGCGGACCTGGTTGTCCGACTGAACAGCCAATTCGAAGGCGACATTGGACTTTTTGTGCTATTCTTTCTCAACTACGTGAAGCTTGAAGTTGGAGAAGCTATGTTTCTGAAGGCTGACGATATCCATGCCTACCTTAGCGGAGGTGAGTGAAAGCTCCTAGACTCTACTTATCTAAACTGCGTCCTTCCCCGGGATTTATCCCCCCACTCTTCTTTCAATCTTCAATCTTCTTACTTTCTTTCGCCCTACCCATATCTAACCTAACAACCCAGACATAATCGAATGCATGGCCTCCTCGGACAACGTCGTCCGCGCCGGCTTCACCCCCAAATTCCAAGACATCCCCACCCTAACCACCATGCTCACCTACTCGTACGCGCCCATCTCGGAGCAAAAAATGCACCCGGTCGACTACCCCTACGTCACCCTCAACCGCCCCGCCTACTCCTCCTCCTCCAGCGCGATCCTCTACGATCCGCCCATCGAGGAGTTCAGCGTCGTCAAGACGGAGCTGAACAGGGCGGGCGCGAAAGCTACGTTTGAGCCGATTAATGGGCCGAGTATTATTATTTGCACGGGAGGGAAGGGGAGGATTGGTGTGGGCCCGAAGACGGAGGAGGTGGGGGAGGGGTTTGTGTTTTTTGTTGGGGCGACGGCCGAGTGTGTGCTTGAGAGTGAAGGGGAGGGGTTCACGACATTCAAGGCTTTTTGCGAGTTGAGCGGGAAGGAGAGTGCGAATGGGGGAAAGTGAGTTTGCTGGGCTAGAATGTCGTTGTGAGTTGGCGACGCAGTAATGTGGATATGAGAGATGGAAAAAAAGATATGTTAATGACATGGATGAAGTTTGCGCATTTGCAGCACACATAGACTGGTTAAAGCTAGCAAGAATACCTTCATTTTACAGTCTTCTCGAGTGATGCGTTCCCAACCGCGTTCACATCAGACTGCAGGAACAGCTTCGAAGAGTTCAGGAGCTACAGTATTTCCCACTTTGTAAGGTTCAATCAAGTCAAGAAACACGCATCTCCATTCAGGTTCTACAACAATCGAACCTCTCAATACCATCAATAACAGCGACTGCCAACGCATCCCAGCCCCTCACTCCTCTCTGACCCCGACCCAAAGAAATCGGAGTGTCTAGCAACCCACCTTCCAGCCCTAACCCTTCAGACCACCACCTTCTTCCCCCTTCCTACCGCCTGAAGGATGCCCAACCAATACCTTCAACACCCCCCCCACCACCCCCTAATCCCGCTATCCCCGCCATTCCCTCTCCATCCTAATCAGACACTGCACCACCACCGCCACCTCCACGAGCGAAACCCATCACTTCCCTCACTATCAGCGACAGGTCGGGCATGGTGGCGCTGGAATGGTGGGTCCAGATTCTGAGCGACTGATTAGGGGTTTGGGTGCACTGTGTTGTGGTTGTTAGGGGGGAGGGTCCGGTGAAGAGGGTGAAGAGCCCGGGGGGGTTACATTCGCTGGCGGTGGTGGAGCTGTTGGGTTGTGGGGGTGAGGGGTGGGAGGGGTGGGGGAGGGAGATGATGAAGATTCCTGTTCTCTGGCCATGGAGCTCCTGAGAAAGATGGAGTGATGCAGTGTGAGTGTACATCGATTCTTGTTGCCGTGGGCTCGGTGTTCTTTACTTGCACGGCCAGCATCGACATCGAGGAAAAGCGCCGCGCTTAGAGGTGCTGCGAGATGTAGTTATGGCGAGCATTTGCAAGTTGCGTATTCTCAATCCTGTTTCATAGAAACCTCGTCGTTCTCGAACAAATCTCCTAACTTAAAACAAGAAATAGAATGTCGAGGTCTTGGGAGATAGCACTCCCGATGTCCAAGATTTTAGGAGTGCACGGCTTGAGGTTATATAAAATTGATTCAACCCGACTTCGGTTTAGGCACAAATTGGATTGACGGCTCGAGTTCTAGTCCACACACCATATCTGCTCAAAGCTCGTCCATTTCCCCGTCAAGGCTCTATATTCTCCGGCAAGAATGATATTGCCGCTGCTGTCACATTGGACATTCGAGTTTCGGTTCGTAAGCATACTGGTCCTGTTGTCATAAAGGATATCTTCAACGCTGCCTTTGGGGCTGGGATGATTGTCTGTATATATTCTTCCAGTCTCCCCTCTATGCACGAACAAAACTCCGTCCTTGTCCTCCGTAATAAAAACCATGGTGAAGTTAGTTGATCTACTCAAGGACTTCTCGTCAATGAATCTTCGCACCAATAGGGCAACGCGATATTGATGAAGATTCTTGGGGACTTGGAAGGGCTGCAGACGGTCCGAGGGTAGTCCTGTCGATCCCGACACCATGTGAGTCCAGTCACCATCTTCGTGCCTCACCCAGAAGTATTGTGCAATGGGAAAATCTTCGAGGGAGGAGAATATGACACCCAGGCATTTGGTTTGCAGACCTCGTCGAGTGAGGGTCGTTTTTGGCACATTAACCTCGCCTGCCTCACTCCCTATGTGCGATTCAACTCCGAGAAAAGATTTCGGTGCCCACCGAAAGCCTGGCCGTTGGAGTGTCTCGTTTTGCCAGAAGACCAGTACCCTAGGTATTTCAGGAAACATAGACCAAAACGCCACCATTCTCTCTTTGGGCTCGACTTCGAGGATCTTATCCATGTCCAGACCTACTAAGCAGCCAAGACAAAGAGGTTCATCTGTCACTACGCTCGTGGATCGATGCTGCAAGGCAGAATGTATCTTGGACAAGTCGTTGTAATGAGGTTCCTGAGCGCCAGTCTGCTCACCACGTACATTGTAGATAACTCTTATAATGTCCAGGAAGTTTACCCACCCTCGGGTAAGGTTCAAATCGTCTCTTTCAGCCGATTTTAGGACTTCAAGATCAATTGCAGCATCAGCAAATTGTAACTTCAGACGCTTTGCCAACACGGCTTCTTGCCATGTCCAGAGACGACTGGTCCACGCCGAGCTATCAACTATTATGCTCAGCTCAAGCAGACTTCTCGGGAGGCAGTTCAACCTCCGAAGACGACGGTCCAAAACCAACACTTGATCCGCCCCACCGTAATAATATCGCATCTTTGAGATTGCTGATTTCTTGGCTTCGTTCGGTCCCACAGGACAGCAAAGCGTATCAATCCAAAAGGGAATTGGAGGTCCACCACCAGGGTAGAGGTCTTGGACCAAGCGACTAATCTCGAGCAACTGACATCGTGACATAGCGTTTGCATGTGGATTGCCAAGACCATCGGACCACACATGTGATATAGCAACATATCGAGTATCTGGTAGCCTTTCTACAATGGAAATTTCATTGCCCAGTGTATCTGGCGAAAGTATTGGTTTTATCAACGGTATTGATCCCTTCTGAAGAGAGTCAAGCAATTTCCTTGGGTCTGGCTTGAGAAAACCACAGCGACAGCCGTCGTGAGCGTGGACGTAATTGTAGTTTGCTTCTTTAACTTGATAGGCCAGGCATTGAAACCGAGTGCAGCTGGTATGGCTTACTCCAGGATCAAGCGGTGGAAGTTGGGAGTAGAAGTACTTTGTCTCAAGCATCGCATCATGCGTTCTAAGTATTTGTTTTGGGCACCAACCTGCATAGGCCATCAGAGAATCGAGCAGGTCGACTCTGCCCATCCCGTCCTGGAGGATTGGCCACTGGCCATGGACATCCTGAATAAGAGGTGCCTCCCATACCATCCGGTTGATTGAAGAGACAAGATTGTTATCTCGGCTGAGGATCAGCCTCAATACGGTTAGGAATCGGCCAAGTAGAGCGATTGAAAGCATGAGGTTTCCATTCATCGCTGATGCAATGCGCATGCTCTCATGAGCATGATAAGCTGAAACGAGACAACCGTCAACATATTGCAATCGATTCCGAAAAGGATGACCTTCTTCTGTATCGCGTTCTATCATCTCCCTAGCCATGTCGAGTAGTTCTCGTGTGTGCACAACCTTGTTACCCGCAGAACTAGTATCAATGAATTTGTCCTCGCTCGAATTATCCCCAAAGAAGACATGTAGCAGACCAAAGAACAGCCAACACTGAGTAAAGGACTCGGCGCATTCTTTTCCTGGCGATTCAGGGTGACCAAGTGTTGACCAAGTCGATCTCAAATACACTTGTCCATCTTTCCATCCCATACGGTGCGGATATTGAAGAAAGTCACCCCTATCATAGCTATTCACACAAATATATGGGACCTTTGGTATTGAGCATGTTTGGTCTCGAGGAAGGGGTAAATGATCCATGTTAATGCATTCAGCGTTGCTCGTCGCGCAACTACTTGGGCCTAAGGTTCGAAAATGTATTGCTAAAACTTCCTGCTAAGTCGTCCCTTTGTCGACCCTGCACGTGTCTTGAGAAGATTCGCTGGTCGTAGAAGGGAGCTTAGATGCTCTGCTCGACAGGGAGGGTTCTATGTAGTCTTGCAGCCGTCAAGGCGGATACAGGGCTTCTCAATCAGTAAGGAGAAGCAGACAGGGGCGGTTAGACAACCTACGGGTATAATAGCGGAATTGGACTCTGTGTTCGAAGAGCACAGAGTCCATCAAAACACCTAGAGTCTGGTCCATCCTACGTTAAGGACATCGAAGAGAGATAGCGGATGCTCGACAACTTTCTTCTGCCCAACAACTAACTCAACGGCCGTTGACACGGCCCTCGGCCCGCGCTTCTCCCAAGCGAAGACAACGGAAATATCTGTCAAAGTATCGAACTCCACCACCTCTCGTGAGTATATCCACTTAATCGCTCCTACGGCAAGAAAGACTGGCAGAAAAAGAACTGTCATTCTTCTTCTATCCTGTCGAAAAGATTGGGGTTTTCCTGTCTTTATCACTACCGAATCTCGAACAGCGAATGAACCGTTGGGAGAACCCTGTCGGCCTCTGCCTTTCAAATTGTTCCTTTTACATACATTGAATCATGCCGGGCCTTGGGGATCTCCCTCGTGAGCTGTTTGAGTCTATTGCGTCTCTCTTCGATGCTGGTGAGCCTCCTTCGTCGAAATTTCTTTACGAACTGCCTTCGATTTCCATGGTCAACTCGGATTCTCACCCTCTGAAGAACCTATCGCGAACATGTCACTCTATGCGACGTCTTACTTTCACCACTCTTTTCAAACTCACAAAAGTCCATCTGACCGCTGGTCGTCTACCCGAAAGTGAAGCCCTTGCTCGCATTGGGGATGTCAGAAGAAGAAGCGGCGTTTTTTGCACCGAGAATGGGGACAACGCTCTAATACCCCAAACTCTACACACAGATAGGCTCTTCTTTCGTGTCCAAGACATCGCGGATTTCTTAGCCTTTGTCAACCTTCACAACATTGCTTCCAACGTCAAGAGTGTCCTTTTCTACGTTCTCAACCCTACCGCCAAAACTGGATTTGACTGGGCAGACGACTTGCTCGAAACGCTGCTCCAGAGAATCATCGAAACCATCAATCCTGAAATTCTTACAATACTAGCCCCACCTTCGGTGATTGCCGATCTTGCTCGTGTTGCAGCCGATATGCGCGATGCATGGGCCTTCGACATGCCCCTGCATGCCTTACGTCTTAGGCAGCCACCTGAATATTCGGGGCCGACTGCGTTGGCAAGCGGTTCTGAATTCGGCGTTCGACGCCCGTGGAGTTCATGTCTGTATAACGAAGGATCTTTCCTGAAGGTCTACAGTACCTACGAGAACTTTTTGAAGCACACACCGTCACTGCTTGCGCTTGGATGTATGTGCAACTGCTCGCTCTACGGTGATCAATACTCCGCTCCGTTACTTCAACTTGGGATGGTATGTAACTCTGTATTGTTCAAGGGCTCTATGACTGCCTTAGCCCCGGATCCTTGGGATAGGCTACAAACCTTCGATTTCATCGTCATGTTTCCACTGCATACCCATGTCAATAACGTTATCAGTGGCCTATATCACTGTGCTTCTATTGTAACCCTACGGACACAGCTTGCAAGTCATTCCGATAGCGATATGTGGAAAGACCCAGCAATTGCTTCCATACATGCGGATCTATGGATGGAATTCCAAGAAAGCTACTCCATAATCTTTGACATTGTTCAAAAGATGAGTGACGGAAAATTCTTGAGGAACTTTAAGATCCTAGACCGTGCTACATCGGGAAGGGGGTTAATCGACGATCTCCTTAGACAGTGTCCGCTCGTTAGCTGGCATGAGCATGAAGAGGGATGGTGGGTAAAACAAGAACCATAGGACCATTATCGAATTTTACATGAAGGTCTATATTATTATTGTATGTATGGTCTAAAAGGCAGTTCCGCTATCAACACAAGATACGCCTCTCAGATATCGAAAAGGGCGATTCCATCTTAGTTTGTCGAATTGGATTACTGGGTAATACAAACCAAACAGAAAGGCCCCCTGCATGGGCGTCTCGCTACACTTTCATCACCTTCATCGACAAATCATATCATCCTAACTGATATGCAACCCCACACAATACATATTTCTGGCCATCTCTGGTGCCGACGCGCAATGAGGGTTGTGAACCTTCTTCTAATGAGAAATCTAAGCAGTGGTAAAGAAATCCTTAAATCATGGGTCTTTGCGGACTCAATGCGCCAGATTGTACAAGCTGGCGGGTAGGAGGTGGTACACCGCCAAAATTGAAGGCAGATCCCGACATTGCAGGCTTAGGCGTAAGGCTACCACAACTCCTATTCATCCGAAATCTCACCCCTTGGGGCTGCCTCTGTACTAAAAACCTCGTAGATCATTCTCGCTTTTCTACTCACAAGCCTCGTGGCTCTTTGCTTCACGTTCGGAAGCTTGGTATTTACCATTTTACCTGGTTTTGATGAAAACTCCATCGACCTTGTGGTTACTCGTAATCTACGTCGTTTCAAGATCTTGAATATATCCCATGAAAAGAGGAAGTTCTGGCGGGCAGTGGTCGAGAAGGTAATACTTAGTCTTGGCGACCAGCAACTGCTCACAGGGATCGCAATACTGGTTTCTGGTATGATAAGGCACTGCACTATATCTGTGTACCACTTCGCTATAATCTCTGACTTGGCTTGGTTCTCCTCTTACGTACATTTGCAGTCGCTACTTGTGCTCCAAGACTTTCTACGTGACAGGCCACAGCTCCGGAATTGGCGGGTTTGCCTTATGTTGGTGATGTTCGTCCTACTCTTCGCTTATACAGTTATCGAGAGTCACTGGGAATGGTACGAGAGCTGGCAATACGAAGCCCAGTGTGTATTCGATGACCTTATAGGTAACGTGGGCGGGTTACCTGGTGTTGTGATGTCTGTTAACATATTCTTTCTGGTCACATATTATAGCTGGGCCATTTTGTGCTTATATACAAGACCTTCTGAAGCCTTTATCAGTTGGGTGTATGATAAGCCTCTAGATTCCATGGCGGCCGGCATCATTCTGCTTGAGCAGAGAAGGGCTCACTCTGACAGAAGGTGGAACATGGTGCCTGTCAGAGTATTTTATTCTGTACTATTATTTGGTCTCATCATAATCAGAGGAGGATACATTGTTGTCACGGCACTGCTTGGCTCACAATACCTCGACTTTATGCTCGGGCTCATTTGGGCAGCGATTGGCCTTTGGGGCTTAGTGAACGACCGCAGCATCGGACGAGCAGACATGGAAGGGAACGAGAATGATATGACATTCGGTCAGCTTGTTCCACTCCTCCTCTTGAGCTCTACCTTGGTCACATTCAAGGAGGCATATGACGGTAAGCGTTGGATCGTTGGCACCTAAAAATGTTCTTGGCACAAACTAACTCCACTATCCATTAGATGCGGTCAGGGTTCGACACAGAGACAGGACACTGAAACACAATTCTTCAGTAACGACTCTATTAACACCAAATATAACCCAAGGAATCGAGATGTCTGGAGGCCTCGTCGACAATGACGATGATCTCGCGCCGATGCCAGAGCCATTCCGCATTCGCCGCACCGACACCGAAAGGGGCGGCAGAGCAGAGACATTTTTCACAGGGCACCACCACCCTAACCTAGAACTCCAAAGGCGATCTATGTTCCCTCGACTCTCACAGAGCGAACCACTTCAGACACGTCCTTGAAGGCCTTGACTTCCCAGGGAGGATAGAAGACTTACCATCTGGTTTGCTAGACATGGAATCCAGATCTCTTGCGCTCTTGGCGTTTCGATGACCTCTGTGTTGTTCATGTTACTCGCACGTATCCGTTACCTTCTCTCTGATTTTGTTAAATCTGTCCACGAGGCCTATCGAACAAACAATTTACAACTACCTACCGAAGAGCACGAAGCTTCTTTCTTTCTTTCTTGCTCTTTGCTCCGACATCAGTATGGACACAGTGATAATGGAGTGACTATTCCTCGAAAATCCAATAAAAGGTCCGTTAAGAAGTATCCTCAAGCGGGAATATATCAGAATAATAGTGTTATCTCAGGACATTGAGTCTTCCCTTCCGAGGTTTGCAACAGATGCATAAAGGCTCATGTAAGCCTTGAGAGTCAAGGAGTTCATCAATTAAAAAAATTTAACTGGGAATTTACATCTATGTGTTCAGTTGGAAGCAACACATACTTTTTCATGGAAGCCTCTCATCGCCGAACCTGTAAAACTGGCACTGTACTCTCTGTTCCATCACAGGATCACGCGAGCATGGGAGATATATAATCTATAAAGCACCACGTCATACTTCCGATGAACGATCAGGCTTCAGGGCTGTTGGAGCGATGTAATAGAACGATATATAATAGTTGCAAAGAGCTCGGATCGCCCTTGAGGGTCGAATACACGGAAATTGGACGGTCTTATCACTATCAGTACTTACCAAATTGCCCGGGCTTGACCCTAGTAAGCTGGCCTGGTCGCATTCAAGTGTTTTCGTATACAGCAAGGACCCCCTCGATATCTAACATACCGATATCCTCTTCGTGACGATATTCTTTCTGAGACTAACAGGGATTGTTCTGTGTGTATGCCCGTCTTTGCTATACCGACATCCTCCTGGAAACGCTGTGGTCTGGAGGGGATATAGACTTTGTTATAGCCAGGTCTTGCTGTATTTTGATACTTGGAACCACGGGGGGTTGTTAGGGTACATCAACCACTGATTTGTATAAGATCCTGATGCACCAATTGACAAAGCCAGCTGAGTGAACTGACGCAATTTAGACCTGTGATATTTGAGATCAATGGGGTGGGCTATGGCTAGATGTGGCCATCGAGTTGAAAGGCTAGCAAAAAGTCTTTCACATCTACCAAGACCCATGGATCCGTCGTCTCGGCCACGCTCATGAGTGTTGGTATACCTTTCCGAAAACCAGCTTCACTCGCCAAATTCCGTCCAGCTCATCTCCATATCCTTCCATCCCCCCTATCTTTCCACACCGTTCACAGCGCCCCACACTGGAAACCACCCATCTCCTCTTCCCCTAAAAGCAAACGTGCTGCTACCTTCCCATCGACATCATCGAAAGCTTCCCTAAAATGCCAAAGCTACCAACAACGGATCTCTTCCGACTGACAAAGTCTTTAAAGATTGATCGCGTTTCCATAGACTCAAGACGGGATTCTTCGGTGCGGGGACTACTCATCGCCGTCAGCATTTCAAGGTACGGCAATGCTTTGGTTATCTGAATAGCGCTATCAACACATATCGGCCGCTTCCAGTACTAAAACAACCCTTCCACTCCTCCCTCACTCACTCCCATCCTCCCAGTTTCTGCCAAGCACACAAGAAAAAACATATCCGCAGAACGAGATTCACGAATTTCCTTCGTGGAAACCACCGGTATTGAAGTGAACACTACACTTCGTCGTACAGCAAAACAAATCTTAGCAAACCCGATCAAAACTTGCGGTTTTGCACCCAACATATACCAAGAACGAGTCCAAACTCAGAAGGAAACAGACTGCGAATGACACAATTGGGATTGCAACACCAACTCATGTCCTTGCGGCAGACATTGAACCATCAACCACATACCACCCCCGGCCCCTTTAACCCTCACCACTCACTACATCCCCCTCTCTTCCTCCTGCATCACCGCCACCGCCATCACTCAACCACTCCACCCCTCCACCATTGTCCCTCCTTCCCACTTACTCCCAAAGTCATCTCCTTCACCTCTATTACTTGTATGAGTTTTGTTGTAATAGTGGTAGTGGTTCGGTTCGGTTTGGGAAACGAGGTATGGGGTTGGGCATGGGCATGGGCATGGGCATGGGGTGGATGGGGGAATGAGGTGGAAGGGTCGGTATCATGTAGGGTGTGAAGGGAAAGGGTATTTGTTGATTTAGAATTGGGGAGAAAAGGGGGGAGGATGGGGAGATAGAAGAGAAGGGGTAATTTGAGAGCTCGACACCACCCCCCCCCCAAACCCCCAGCCAGAAGGACCCGCAAGCGATAGCCAGTCCCTGGCCAATTCAATTACACACCCATTACAAAAAGAACTCCATCGTTGAAAAACAAAAATTTTCGCATCCAACTCTACCTAACCTACCAGCCGGATCCCCTCAAGCCCAGAAACCGCCCCTCTGAAGCCAGCGAGCACCAATCCCAACCGTCGTGGATCAACTAAGAATTTCCGGAAACGAAAAACAGCCCATCCCGATCCAGAAACGGCAAAGAGAGGTCGCATGATGCACGCACAACAACGCCCCTTCCGTGCTCGTGCGAGTACAGATCGACTCGCCGCCCGTTGCGATCATCTCTATCCTCGCAATCCCTCGATCAAGCATTCGCATTTCTCCAAGACCATTCAGCGAGACCGGTGATGCAACACTCCTCGAGCTGGTATCAATAATGCTATTAATCCCGATCAGGATGACTCTAATCTAGCCTACTTCATGTGTGGCCGTTCTCCCCTGAAACGCCAGACGCTCCATGCATGCTCCTGTCATATCTCTCTTCTCCATGCAGAGCAGAGACTTAGTCTACGCTTGCTAGAACTACTCATCTAATAGCCAAGTCTATTCGTCACTGTCACTCTCGGCGATTTCCTCTGCTAGCCTGTTTCCTGTCAGTCTTTGTCCCCACAGAATCTCCCTGTAAAATCAAGGGTCAAAGAAAGACGGATCACATACCTCTTCCTCCTTTCCTCGTCCATCTCTCTATATGTACTCCAGCTCAGCAATAGAAATGCCCCTATGATCAGCAAGCCTCCTGCAATCGCAGCAGCGGAGAGCGGGACGCCGGTGAGAAAATAGTCGACTATGGCGACGAGGAAGATTGTGAGACTGTATGGTTATCAGTGCTGATTTCTAAGGCGTGGGTTTTGCCGAGGGAAAAGAGTAGTGGTGGTTTTTTCTAGCAGGGACAGGAATGTGAATATTGAGAGGGACTTGGGGGAAAAGGAAGAGAGAACTTACAGAGCAGCGACGGAAGAGAGGACTGGGGAGGTGAGTGAGATCAGAACGAGAAAGGAGCCCGAGAATGCTATCAATGATTAGCATTCCAAGCACCGAATATCTCCATCTCGATGCCGATAACTCGACCATATCTAAAGTCCCATCCATTTGGACGAGGTTCAGAGTAGTGATCGAGTTTTTGCGCGGAGTGGATGAAGGAGATAACTTACTGGCATTTGCAAGTACTGAAATCGCCAGCATCCAAGCCGCTTTCCCTTGCGGTAGCTCAAATAACTCAATGCCCGTAATATGCAGTATCGGTAGAGGAATCCAGAGCACAAAGAGCGTAAAAGACCCGATCAGACTTCCCATTGTCATAGCGAAGATCATGCCCCGGCCGGGACTGGTTCCTTCGGGAGGGCAAGCCAGTTTCTTGTAAAGTACTTCGTAGAGCCCGTAGAGCACGCTCCCGACTCCAATGACAATGTTTCCTACGGTCCTGTACTTCACGTTGTTCTCCTCCCCTGGATCGGGTTTAGGCCCTCCGCCAACAGACCCCCCTGATTTGCCCCCATGCTTTGTTGGCGCCGAATCCCCGTATGCTACAATTAAGACACCGGCTATAGCCACGGCGACAGAAAACATCTTATCGAAACGCAATTTATCTTTGAGTAGAGGAATACTGAAGGCGTAGGCGAAAAAGGCCGAGCAGTTGTAGATGGCCGTTAAGTCGCTAGCAGAGGTCAGGTCGACCGCTACGTACCATGAGCCGCCAGCGACCGTCAAGGCGCACGTTATAAAGGCCGTCTTTCGGAGGATGTACATGGTGGGAGACTTTTGTGATTCCCGAGTGGTTAAATGGAGGCTTTGAGATTCGACCATTTGGGCCGTAGTGCGGATGAGATAGATGTGACGTCGCCAGAAGGCTGGCCAAGGAGTTCTCCATTTTTGTACGCGCAGGATTAGGAGGGTTACGGGCCATAAGAGAGACCATGAACCGTGGGTTAGCCATCTAGGTGGGGAAGGGGGGGTCAGCGCAGCTTTCAACATAAGGAACCGCAATCAAAACTCACAGCATACAATAGGCCTTATTCCACATCAATTTATGCTGTATGTAGACTGCCGTCTCTGTCTGTATCACAAAGCTGATTAAACTCAAACCCAAGAAAAAGGCTGCATATGTATATTTCTTCTTCGTCGCCGATGCTCCAGCAAAGTCCGGACTTTTACTTCGGAACGTTGATCTTCTCGTCGTGACACCTGGTCGTACATTGGCCTCTCCGTCGTACGAGGGCCTGCGCCGTTCCTCCTTCAGTAATGGCACTTGCGAGCGACCGTCGGAAGGTCTATGCATGGGCGGCCTTTCTACCATGTTTTCCTCCTCCTCGCCTTCAGAGTCCAGCTCGCTGCCAGAGTTTCCACCGTCGGGAGTTTCTTGCGATGTTGTTCTGGGTGGGGCATGGGGGAGTGAAAGTGAGGATTTGAGAGGGGCTTTGGAGCTATAAGGAGAAGCTTGCGGCGACCGTGAACGAGATGGCGATGCTAGACTGTCATTCTGGCATGAGTCTTCGGAGGGAGGAGTATGAATGGTTGGCGTAGGGGTGCTTGACGTGAAACTGGCTTCAGATTCTCCAGTCTGTCTTGGGGCTAGGAGGTTAAGATCGGTCATCAGCCAGCAAAATCATTGGTGACCGAGCGCAATCGCTAGGCTGTAGGATTTAATGGTGGATATCAAGCAGTGTGATGTTGTTTCCTTTCCTGGCAATATGGAATTGCTGGGTGACACCTGCACGGGTTAATTGATCCCTGTCAACCCGCCGCTATCTCAGCCTTTCAGCCTTGCAGCCGGGATATTCCGGGAAGGGTAGTAGAATAGTCCTCCAGCTGTGTACTAACATCAAAAATACATCAACGAGCATTGCTGAGGATATCTTTGATCAAAAGCTGAACCAAAGTACAAGTACTCCGTAGATCTATCTACCCGAGTAAAGCGGCCCCTCGGCCACGGCCCTCCCATCGCCATGCCACCGCATGCTCTATCGAGATCTGCCCTGGTCGACACACGATCAAATCGGTCATCCGCCACGACATCGCCCGCTACCTCCCCTCATAGATGCCCCCTTTATCCTACTGCTAGGTACCTCCGTTTCATGATCTATGCTATTAGGATGCCGTTGCGTTCCCCTATTGCCCGTCATCCTTTACCTCAGTCTGCGTGACGTCGCCATTCGATAAAGTAGACTCGATCTAGGGTCCGCTAGTATAGGTCTCAAATGTTGGTACACCCAAACTTGACAAAGCTCGGTCCCGTGGCGCGCGAACCTGGATCCAAGGCATCGTCTTGAGAAAACGGCAAACATGCCAAGCAAGGAGCTTAGCTCTTCTTTGTATCCTTCTAAGGGCTGACATGAAATGCAAGCTTAAAGCAGATTCTAGGCTCCCAGAAAGCTAGTCATATATTGCCTTATAATGATCAGTAAACGCGTATCGAAGCATCAACCTTTCATCCTTTTTGCAGGTCTTCCCGCAATGCTATCATCCGGTAGACCGCTTCTTTTCGTCCCTGGCAGGCTGCAAGTTCTGATATCGTTATCATCCTGGCTCACCCTTCGGTGCGGATACTGAGTTGCCATTCCTTCAAAGCAATTCGCAGTGACCTTCTCTCCATTCGCGGAGAAATATGGATGCTGAAGAGCGTCCTGCGCAGTCAACCTTTTAGCTGGGTCATATTCTAGTAGCTTGGACAACAAATCGAGCCCTTCTTGATCTGGAGTACCCGATGCTTGAGACTGGTGATAGCCTGAGCTTCTCAAAGTGTTCCAGTACCATGAATCCAGGCCAGATATGCCGTTGCCTCCGTCGCGCACGGCATACGAAAGGTTTTGAAGCTGTGCGTATTCTGGCTGATGCAAAAGACCAGGCCAATTCTCTTTCGTAGGCATACCTAGTATCTCCACAATCTTTTGCATCTGGTTCCGTTGAAATGGAACTGTCTTCTTGTTGTCCATCTTAGCTTCTTCGCCTTTGAAGATGGGACGAAGAGACAACAGCTCAGCAAAGATACACCCAACTGCCCATAGATCAACCGCAGGTGTATAATGTCGGCTTCCGAGAAGAAGCTCCGGCGCACGGTACCAGATCGTAACCACGACTTTGTCACCGTTGAAAAGCGAGTGAAGAGGCTTGTAGAAAAGCCGAGCCAAACCAAGATCGCCTATTCTGACTTCGCCCTTGGAGGTCACCATGATGTTTGCAGGCTTCAGGTCTCGATGTAGAACCCAGTTGCTATGCAGGTAGAGGAGGCCATTCAATAGCTGGAAGAGAATGGATTTGACGGCAGATGCCGGGATTGGATGTCGAGATGGCTGTGTGTGGTGCTGGATAATCTGCAGTAAATCATGCTCTGCGTATTCAAATACCATGAAGATGCATTTGTCTTCTAAGATGATCTCGACCAGATTGATGATATTCGGATGCGAAAGCTCGGAACAAAGTGCCATCTCTCGGCATGCCGACTGAGAGATGCCAGTATACTGGATGACCTCACCTTCTTTGTCCGGCTTAAACCTAGGGTAATCAGTAAAAGTAGACCAACCACTAATCACAATCACTCAGCCTCACTTTTTGATGGCAAACTCTCCACTTTGGCCGTTGTAGCCCACAGCCTTGTAGACTCGTCCGTAGGTACCGCTGCTGATGAAACCGACGACCTTGTACCTATCGAGCACTCTAACTTTGCTGGTATAGCCATGTGATGGCATCTTTATAGGGTTCGATGGCTCTAGATAACGGCCGAGGAGGAAAGGATTAGACATGACCAGAAATGAATGATGGAACCTGCTGAACGAAAAGAGAAGCACGAGCAAAAGCACGTGCACAATGAGTGTCAAGTGACATCGCCAAAGACATGCCCGTTATAAACATGAAACCCACAGAGAAACGGGGAAAGTATGCCAAAATACCATCAAACGCAGCCTGCACACTTCGCTTCAAGCCCTGCGTCGCCCCAAGACTCCTAGCCGTTGCTGCAGCAGTACTCGGGGGCCCACCACCCGCCGAGGAGGGAGGATTCGTGCCGCTCATGCTTTGCTGTTTTGTCACCCTTGGAAATGCCTTGGATGCATCAATCGGGTAGCTCCCCCCCCGAAGCGTTGAGTTGTTCGCATACGTGGTTCCGGAGCGCACCGCGGCCAATCAAGGTAGATAGATATCTCTGATAGGCTTTTGCGAGGCTATCGGGGCCTTCGGTGGCTCGTCGGTTGTCGATATTTCCCCGCCAGGTACAGTATTGATAATCAACGCTCGGCGAAGATGACGAACCCCGGCGACTTGTAACAGAGAGTGGAAGTAGCTACTGTACTCTACAGCAAATATGTAAGGGGGTTGGGGTTTGGGTTGTTCGTTGGCAGCGGCTGCAGGGAGCCACGGCTGAGCTTTCACGCTTCCCCCCGGATGTATTCCGTACATTCCCAAAATGGTATATCCTACACCAAGTTTGCACAGTTGGATGAATGATCAAAAGCCTTTCCCGATCTATCACGAGGTTTAATTGTGCTGAGATACTCTGTTCTTTACGAGACCCACTTGAGTCAAGAGTATGGCACAGCAGCATGGGTTGTCAACCACGACAGCCTAATGCAGGTGCAACACTCAAGGTCTCATTAGGACTATCACACAGCATTCATGCCATCGTGACCTTCTCGACGCTCGGCGCTGTCGGCTACGGACCTCGAGCTTCCTCTTCGGCATCTATGCCTTCAACTACCCCAGCCTCTTCACCACCCCGTATCTCCACACTTCTGTCCGCTTTTGAATCACCCACGTACAAAGCCAAATAAAGCACGCTACCCAATATCAGAATATTTCCAACAATGCTTGACAGACCAGGAATGATGCCAAGGAATATGTAATCAAAAGCCAGCGCGAATAGTAGTTGTGTGTATACCATGTTTGTCGCACGGCTGCCGCCTTTGTCGTTCGACAAACCCTCGGTAATCAGGAATTGCATGATCCATCCAGAAGCCCCCAAAGACAACAGGTATGCCCACTCTAGCGTATCAGCTGGTAACCGGAATCCAATGCCGGGAATACAGAGCAAGCAAATTGCGGACACGAGGGTGCTAAGAACTGAAAGGTAGTTTACAGAGACCAGCGGATGGGCTCGACTGCCAATCCAGCGGATCGAGATATAAGCCACAGCCGCACCACAAACTCCGAGAAGACCGACAACGATGGCCGACATTCTTTGCTCGGAAGTGACTTGGCCAGCGGTAGCATCATCATTGATGGAACAGTCGACGTTTGCGAGCTGAAAGCCATTTTCTGCTTGGCCGCAATTAGTAGACGATGAATATATGGTACTTGATGCCGCCCCAAACAAGAACGGAGGACGAGCGATCACAATAACGCCAAGGAACGAGACGAATCCTGCAAGCTTCTCCATAGAAGTGACAGGTTCGTGCAGAAGGAAAGAGTAGGCCAAGCAGCTGACCAGTGGTGCAAGAAAGCATATCACAGTTGCATCTGCTACTGTCAGATACAAAAGAGAGTCTAGAAACATTCCCAGTCAGCAAAACTTTCGGGAACCCAAGGGCACCCATTGCTTACAGTATAGGCCCAATACTCCAATAAAGCCCGAGATCCCTCGTAAAACTAAGAGCCAACGGATTTCCTTGATCCCAAGTGGAGCTATGTTATGGCACAACATGTAGATGAGACAGAGGATAGAAGTGATACCCATACGTGCGAACAGAATCTGCTCCAAGTGCTTCATCAGCATGTTCCATGCGTGGATAGCCCCGCGGCAAAGACTGACCTGAAACGGATGCATGCCCCCACCATCACTATCGTTCGTCTCCAGTAATCGGGTTGTGAGGCTCATCAATGCCCCAAAGAACATGGCAATAACGACCAGTACAGAGCCACGATTCCTCATCCAAAAGTCTCGCCTCAGATTCTTCCATTGATTCACGGGTTCCAGTAACGGCGAGCCCGGCCTTGCTGCATGTTCAACGAGGCATAATCTTGTCAATCCATCACCAACATCTTCGACGTGAGTGGAGATAATGGACAATACGTCACAAGACGGTTTAGAATCAGGGTGTAATGGCGGGTCGAAAGACTTGTGGAAATCATAGGCTGTTGTTGGTCTGCTGTTCTCGATTGTGGTTGTGATTACCACTCCATCATAACGAGGAATTGGATTCTCCCTCTCCAAAAGTGGAGTCAAACTCGAATTGTATTCCTCCTCATCATTCGTGCCAGGCATGTTAGCAGACGTGCGCTTACTAATCGAAGATGGGAATTCAATTCCATCGCGCAGGTCAAATGAGAGAGCATATGTACTTGGATTTAAACATTAGAATAAAATAAAATGTAAGAAAGCGCAGTGACATCTACACAAGAAAGGAACTGAAGCGAGAAAACAGCCTGTGAAAGCCCGTAAATGCACATACAATCAAGTGCACTTGCATGCATGTGAGTGGCCTAAGCAGCCCTTCATTGCGCCCAGTGCTGTTTAGATTCTGCAGCGTACCTCTTTCGTCGACCAGAGCTTTTCCTGCAGCCAAATACCCCTTCCAACCCCTGCTTTCAAGATCACATCTATGATGGTTTCATTGTCGACAGATCTGAAGAGAGATGCACTAATGCGCATTGCCGCTCCTCCAGCTTAGCCGGCACGGCGGAAATGCAAGGATGACAGAAGTGGATGCGCCGTCGAGCCAAGCACTTTGATCGCTGATACACCTCCCAAAGCACATGTGGGTCTGCGCATGCATGATCAACGCATCAACGGCTCAAGGTAGGTAGTTGATCTCATCGATATTCCAACCATCTACAGTAGCATCGGAGGAACAAAGTCTGTTCACATCAATGACAACGTCCAAATCAAGTACTGAATGCATCTTCGTCACTCGCCCTGCATCCAGCGAGCCACTGTTAGTTCGACTCTTGCCAGACTCGGCAAATTTGTCCCTCGTGTCCATTCTGTGCGGATCTCCATGTTCGGCCCTGATCTTAGGGTCCTGCTCGTCTGCACTATGTCCTGCAATTAATCTCGATTCACTTCTCTGTTAGCTTCTCTAACTGCTGGTTCTCCACTCTTGTGGTAGGCGAGGGGAGGTAATCAATCCATGGAAACCATGGTGGAATCGTATCAGGGCGTCACGGAATCAGTAGAGAATGCAGTAATGGAAGAATCGCTATAGGGTATCTTGAGCACCAAAGCAAGTGAACGAAGCAAGAATAAAAATGCCTCTATCACCCCTAAAGCCGAACAGTAGTCATCCTTCTGTAGGGAAAGGACCCAGCCTCCCCTTCCCAACCCCACGCCTCAATCCTGCCTTCACTCCAATCTCGATCTTAAGCCTTTCTCCACAGCTTTGCTTTCCTAGGCGACAACCACATGTCGTCTGCGGAAGAGCCCTCGGCGGAAGGGATTAAGTCTACGTAAGTTCCAGCGCCGATGGACGCCACTGTTGCTGACTGTAACCCCGGAGTTGACGTGGCGTCTGCCAAACGCTTTGGTGTGGAAGAGAGGCATCTTTCCGGTTGGCTTGAATAGTGGTTGGGGAGAGACTCGAGATGCTCGATACGATGGTTGCGTGCGGAGGACCGCCGTGGTTGCTTTGCTGCTTTACCGGTGAATCGTGTCTGATGGACAGATTAGGGTATGCTGGCTTGCATTTGGGCGAAAGCGAAGGTATCCGTACCTTGAGGTGCTAAAATGTTGGCTTGAGCTGGCTTGAGCTGGCTTTGGCGTGCTGAAGGCTTGATCAGCTAGTTACATTGCCAAATGAGAGAGGATTAGGGCCAACCTCGTAGTACTGTAGGTCTATCAGGAGAGGGTTTGTATCAATATTCTACGAGTTATGTTGTTTTCAGCAAGAGATCCAGATAGGTAGGCAAACAAACACGAAGCCACGGGTCAGCTGCCATAAAGTAGTATCACATCTTGGAGGAAGGTGCGACCGAGACAATCCTCGGTATCGCTACTGAGTACGGGGAAGGGATAAGATGCTCTTTGTTATATCATGAGCCATTTCTTGCTGTCGCCGTGGTGATAAAGCCAGCTTGATGTGGAGGCTGTACCTGAGGTAGGAAGTATTTCTGATGGATGAAACTTCCCCATGAATCTGTCACGGCGATTGCGGAGATAACAGACACGCTAAACGCCAAAGCCAACGCCAACGTTATGACGTCTAAACTCACTTCCCAAAAGCTCTTCAACAAAGGTTTGTAGGTCGGGAATAACACCACATTGTCAACATGCCTCTTCTAATGCAAAACCCCAAACCAAGAGTGATCCTTGGCCTTATGACCTTTGGCCCAGACGAAGAAGCTGGTGCCCGCGTCACCTCGCTCGATGAATACAACAAGTGCCTGGATTACTTTCAACAACAAGGCTATAACGAAATAGACACGGCGCGAGTTTACGTTGGCGGGAAGCAGGAAGCCTTCACTGCTGCAGCTCGTTGGAAAGAGCGTGGACTGACTCTAGCAACCAAGTGGTACCCCCGCCAACCAGGAGCTCATAAGCCCGCTGTTCTCAAAGAGCAGGTCAATACATCGTTAAAAGAACTGCAGACAGACTGCGTGGATATCTTCTATCTCCATGCGGCCGATCGATCTGTTCCTTTCGAGGAAACGCTCGAAGCTGTCAATGAGCTACACAAGGAAGGGAAGTTCGTGCAACTGGGGCTGAGCAATTATACAGCATTCGAGGTAGCAGAGATTGTCATAACTTGCAAAGAGAGAGGGTGGGTACGCCCGTCAATTTACCAAGGAATGTACAATGCTATTAGTGTGTACCCCTTGATATTTACACCAATCCTGTTATTCTAAACCAATGTCACAGCTCGATCACTGGAACAAGAACTCATCCCGTGTTGCAAACGGTATGGGATCGATGTAGTCGTCTACAATCCGTTAGCAGGTGGGCTTTTCTCCGGCAAAATCAAGAGCGCCGACATCCCCACAGAGGGTCGTTACAGTAATCAAGCTGCAAGAACCGGAGAGCTGTACCGAAAACGATACTTCAAGGATTCTACATTTGACGCTCTGCGTCTCATTGAGCCAGTGGCTCAAAAGCACAACCTGACATTACTGGAGGTGGCACTTCGATGGTGTACCCACCACTCGGCGCTTAACATGCAGAACGGAGGCCGGGATGGGGTGATAATAGGTGTCAGCAGCTTCTCGCAGCTTGAGAGTAATCTGAAAGACCTTGAAAAAGGACCGTTACCTGAAGAGGTTGTCAAAACCCTGGATGAGGCTTGGCTGATCACGAAGCCTACAACACCGAATTATTGGCAACTGGAACTTGCTTATACGTATGACACGCAAGAAGCACTGTTCAAGACCAAGACATGAAGTTAAGTTAGTATGAGTGCCACATTTTCGTAGCTTCTCATTAGCCTTGACATTGAAACTGTAACTTCTCCTTTCATGAACACGCTGGACATAATACAACACGAAGAGAAGCTCTCCGCATTAGGCCCCTTTAGGATTTACTCAGCCAATCTATGTGATACAAACGTCGACGAAGCCATTCGGGTAGTGTAGTAATGAGACCAGATCCAACTTGGAAGGGGTCTGACCTATCTCACCCAAGTGAGCGTTGTCAGTCGGGGTCCGCCCATTCCTAAAGTACTGTACCTTGGGTAGATGGCCCCAGTCATGTTTCGGCGCTAGTTTCACCAACATTTAAGACCAGAGTCGTTTTCCTCTAGACTCCTTACTTTACCGTTCTGCTACGCATCAGAAAGTCTCAGCCTTTGAGGAGTCTCGGTTCCTCCACACATTTCGTTGAAGAAGAAGAAGAGGAGCTACTAGCGTGTCTACCATCTGTGGCCTGCCATTGCTGTCTTACTCCAACACTTCCTATTCCACCCCGGTGCGATCAACCGCCGTTGTTGGTGCGATCAACCGCTATCATTTTCCTTCGACCATAAGCTCTTTCTCCAGATTCCTATCAGTACCGTCACTTTGACCAGCCATCAACGTCAAACATCGGTAGATAAGATGGCCACGATCACTGAGGAAGAAGAGCTTCCTATAGCCTTGGTGCCGACCGTGCCTCTTCTAAAGTATCACGGTGCACCGTTGCACTTTATGAGCCAATCTGGCTTGAGCCAGCAAGAGTACGAGCAGAAGATCATGACCGAACGGTAAGCATGCCCCCTATACAATTGTTTCCGGTGACTTAGCCGACCACATGCGTTAACTCCTGCATCCGATATTCTGTCTCCCTCATCAAGCTGCAACGCTCTTGGGAAAGATTGTCAATGTGTGTGTATCTAAACTGTAATGATCGTTGTGTTATAAATATTATGTCGAACCTCATGGATCTGTCTACTCTGAGATGTAGAGACACAGTGCAGTACTAATGTGTGATTTACTAGGCCTGGCGCAATTGACGACGACGTAATCGATGTTTTGTGTCCCGATTTACCTGACGGAAATGGCCGCCCTTTCAGGATGAGACGTTCGTCTCTCAGCCGCTCACCCGCTTTCGCCAAGTTCTTCAGGTCGCCCCATTACTTGGAAGGCTGCAATATGCAAATCACTTTCATGAGCGATCCAGCTGCGTGCTTCCAGATAGCACGAAATTATCTGGATGAAGGACCCGATATATACAACATGACCAGATTGAGGCTGTTTGTCACGATGAACTACCGGGTCGTCGATCGCTTCATCATCCTGATTAGGCTTCACTTGTTGGCGAAGAAAATGGCTCTACCCGGCCTTATGGATATGGCGTATGATGCCATGGTCGAAGGAGAGAGGTTGATCACCCCCCCATCTTGTATCACGATAGCGAGCGTTGTCTTTTCGAAGAATGCTGGATTTGACAAGCTGTTGAAGGATTGGTGCGTGAACCTAGTTCGATGCCACCTCATCGCACTGAAGAACATCGAGGAGTGGTATGACGCTCTGGAAACCCTAGAACCGGAGCTGAGCGAGCAATGGACCATGCTCTTAGACATAAACTCTGCAATTCTCGCCTTCATCGACGAGGAAGCAAGCAAGCGATCCGTCGGCAAAGAGGCCCCCGGGAAAGCCGTTAGCGGCATGTCGACTGAGGGTCACGGAAACGCTATTACGACTGTTGAGAAACAAGACTTGACTGTCGAAGAGTTGATCAAGAAGGTTAGGGAGGAAGAGCGTCGTCCGAGTGAGGACGGGTGGGAGAATGTGGAGCAGCTGATTAGAGAAGACCAAACCCTGGCGGACACCAAGGCGAGGGAGTTACTGGGAATAGATCCTTTTAGAAATATGGAACCGGAAGGTAAAGGGGAACCGACGACTGAGGCAAAGGCTATGGTGCCTCCTGAAATGGCCAAGGCAAGATCAGTCATGGGGCTGGATGGCAATTACGGAAGGGTTACATGGTCCGGACATACGCTCAGGGCAAATCGTGCGAGCAGGTTGTTCAAGCTCTTGAACTTAGCCGACGCATGACGCTCGGGTGCCGGGTTTTCGTTTGGAAATTCTCCTGGATTATCTCGTTCTTGTACGAGGCGCGGCGCAAGACGTTCATAAGAATCTTTGGGTGGACAGTGGACGGCGTCTATGTGCTATGCCAATCCTGTCAAACTCGGAAAATGGTGTGGAATATTCAGACTTTAACGGACGGAGTTCGAAGTTCATGTTGTCCATAGGATCAGATTTCCAGGTGAGGAATCGCAGGTGCTTCTATTTCATGTCAACGTTTCTCGCAAGGCTCTTGGTGTATGAGGCACCATGGGTAAGAAGGAACCAATGGTACGAGCTGCGACAGCAAGATTCTCATTAGATATGCCAAAGACTAGCGGATGTAAAAAAAAATTGTTGATACGAGAAAATCTTGATGATCTTGAGCTGATTTACCAACAACTCAAACAATCCAATACCTCACCTTCATTAAATCTTCTCAGTGAATCGTTACCTAATTCTTTATTCCTAGTCCTTTCGAGTAGTAAACAGGAAATCATAAAGCCATCAACAAATGCACCTAGCACCCATTTCGCCTACACAAATAGCAAAACAGACCTCCATTGCAACCGCTTGCTGTCTCTTCGTACATTCCAACGAATCCCACCCCAAATTCACCCTATCGGCCCCCAAGCAGAGACTCACCCGCCCCCGCCCCAACCTTCCCAAAGCACAACCCCTCAAAACCCCCCCCTGACCAACCCCTGCAAAATCCCCACCCCGGCCTTCACCCCATCCACCACCCTCACCCCCTCCCCACACTCCCCCCTAACCCACTCCTCCATCCCCACCATCCCCGCACACCCCAACACCACCACCCCCACCCCCCCCTCCCCCCCAACCAACCTCCCCACCGCCCCCCTAACCCTCCCCTCCACCTCCCCGTCCCCCTCCCCATGCAACTCCCCCGCCCCAACCCCCACGCACTCCACCCCCTTAAACACCCTCCGCGCCACCTCCCCCCCCAGCACCCCCCGCACCGCCTCCCCCAACACCCCCCGCCACACCTCCCCCGTGCTCACAATGCCGAACCGCTCCCCCTCGCGGAGCAAGCTGCGCGCAACCGCGACGGACGCTTCGAGGATGCCGAGGACGGGGATGCGGGTGTGGGCGCGCAGGGCGGGGATGAGGGGGTGCGGGGAGTAGCAGGCGAGGAGGACGGCGTGGTGGGTGGGGAGGTGGGGGAGGGCGAGGGGGAGGGTAAGCGCGGTGGATAGGTGGGCGTCGTGGGGGATGTTGATGGAGGGGGGGTGGGTGGGGTGGGGTGGGGGGGTGAGGTAGGTGTAGGTTGTCTGTTGGGTGGGGTGGGCGGTTAGTGGGGTTGTAAGGGGGGGAGGTGGGAGGGGTGTTACGTTGTTGTAGTTTAGGGAGTCTATGGGGGAGCGGAGGGAGTCGGTCATGGATTGGTTGGTGTTGGGGTTTATGATGAGGATGCGGATGGGGTGTTTTTCGGCCATGGGGTTGGATGGGTAAGGGGTTAATAGTCGTAGCACTTAAAACGTGATCCGTGCTTTGTTGCAAGAGGGCTCAATAACAACAAGGTGTATGCGCATGTACGGTAGATCAATGAACAAGAAGTTGGACTATCTAGGGCCTAGTTTCTCCAGCACCCGCGGTCCTTGCTCTTCCCATTCTTGCTTCGTAATCCACATGTTCTCCTTGTCCGCCATCTATAGTGTCATTAGCACAAGCTTCAATTGATCCCTAGAGTATTGAGACTTGGAAAGTGATGAACATACGATATTCGCAAGCACTGCACCGCCTAGGAACACCATATGCCTTCGCCGAGGCGGGTCTTCTATCCTGACTTTAAATTTCTGCAGCTGGCTGTCAGCAATTTTTCACTCCACCAAACACTTTAAACTTACATTTAATCTCTCCGGATTTCCTTGTAATACTTTCGTCAACCATAGTTGCTTAATTTCCTTCTCTAACCTTGACGGCAGCCCCGGGTACATGCTACTACCACCACTGAGCACAATCGCCTTGTACAAGCTAGTCCTGACATCGACATCGGCTGCTTGTATGGTATTGAAAAGAAATTCCGCAATGCCTGGCTGTTCCACGTCCACCAAGTGTGGCTGGAATAGACATTCAGGAGCCTCGAATCGCTCACTTCCAACTCTTATTACTCGGCCGTCAGGCAAAGTATATGACTCCACCAATACCGTTGTATCCTCACTAAGCCGCTGGTCAAGCTCCAAATCATATGAAACATAGCAAAGCTTCTCTTTTATTTGCCTGACTGTCTCAAAGTCAGCCGTCCTGTTCAGCGCGTAGCCTCTTCGTAGCAGCAGAGCAATGAGATTCCTAGTAACATCGCGGCCTGCGACATCCAGACGCCGTGTGAGATGATTCAGTACTGTGGACTCGTATACTGGCACAATGTGCGTGACACCATCGCCGGAATCGACGACAACACCACTGCTCAGACCTTGAAGAATAAACTAGTCAATTCCATTAATCACGCTCCGGATGGTACAACGGACCTTGCGCGTAAAGAGCCAATACGGCTTGAATAGCAACGTAGACTCCTCCAAAATTGTATTTCTCAAACATGACGCTACACATTTGTTCCCGGTTTTTTAAAGGGTTCATCGGTGGCTCCGTTAGAAGTATCTTACGCCCCGTCGTATCAATCTTCATCTTTTCGTTGAATGTGTAATTCCAAAGATGTTCCATATCGTCCCACCTCTTCACTATGCCATTCTCCATCTACGTAGCACCGCGTCAGGATCTAGGGTTTACCTCTCCAGAGGTGGTGCGATCGTACCGGATAGGTTATTTGTAGCATTGACCGAGCCGCTGCTGCTTCGTCCCCACACATAATGTCCTTGACCACAATATCCCCGGACCGCTCCTCGGAACGCAGAATGGGTCGCCCGACGATAGAAGGGTATTGATGCTCCGGAAAATTCTGTAGACATAATATAAATCAGCCTAGCGCTGAAATGAATTATGAGTGTGGGAGAGTCCGTACTTGTGCAGCATACCCAACTTTAAGGAACCCAGTGCCTCCATCGAGGACTATGAAATGTCAGTAGGCCATCCCTCAGCAAATTTCTCGTCTATTGCATACCTATGGGTGCCTCTGCCATCTTGGTCAAAGTTAATTAAGAAAACAATGCCGCGACTTCCATTAGGAGCCTGGCAGATGGATGGGTTCAGAACGCAGGGAAACGATTGGCTGGCGCTTCCGTCGGAGAAATAGAGAGACCGTGATCCGAGATCCGCGGCGTGTAACATCCAGATCGCAACGTCGTGAGCATCCAGTTTTCTTACCCCTTCTGAAGTCGATGTTCATGGAATGTTGTTGCCACACAAGTTAAAGACCAGGAGACACGCAGTGATGCTGGAAACAAGGTGAGTGCACGTGGAAGAGAAAGATAAGGGCACATTTAATCTCGCCATTTTTTTCGATATCAATATTTAATGAAATCTCTGTCACAGAACATGAATGTACGGCAGGGAACGGATAGCGATGCTGGAACGCAACGTGAATCCTAGCGGAAGATAGAGCCGGCAGAAGGATTTCGAATCCCTTGTTCGCTCTATAGTCGATGTTTAATGAAGTCTCTAATCGCACACAATGAATGCCAGACGAAGCATCCCGGCAATGGAAGGTAAGATGAAGACTGATAGGATAGTATAACAGGTGCACGCATACTACCAGGCAAAACTGCGCCCCTCCTAGGGTACAAATATCCCAGACACCCCCGCCCATTTCCATCCTTTCCTCTAATAACTCCAGCCCATCCAAGATAACTTCCCAGATTATTCTTTTGGCTCGAAATAATATTGATATACTATTCTCATTAGCTAGTCCAAGGTCGTCATTGTTAGACATCAGTCTGAACGTCTATGTATCCACTTCTATACTCTCTAATTAGTTCTAATTGTGCTATATTCAGTTGTCTTAGCCGGTCAATAATGCCAATCACAGCAGCCACTTGGCAGGAAATTCGGGTATACTCCTATGCACTATCACCACTCCCACTATCGGTCTTTCTGTTTTTCATTGTAGTCATTTCATGCTGAGCTTCCCTTCTTCCCTTATCCGCATCTTCCATCTACTATTCCTTGGATTCGATGTTCAACAACGGAGAACCCGACTTCGATACTCTTGCTGTCGGTCTTCCAGTATTCCATCGGGATAACATCAATCTGAGCTCTACTCCTTGAGTATACTTATTCACTAGGTATCTAGCAACCGCAATCGATGACCAGCCACAGAAAAGGCAACTCCGGCATCCTTGCTATCGCCTTTACCGTTTCTCAGCGGGACAACATGAATCTAGGCTTTGTCCTATTGATTACACATCTTCAAGCTATCCATTATCAGAACAGGAATTTTAGCTTCATTATCCTAGCTATGTATTGAAGCGCCAAGCCATAGCTATCTGTTTCTCATAATAATCCGCCGACGTTGAGCCTCACTCTTTTGATTCTCCATCTTCCAGCTATCAATAAATTGAAGGCGAAACTCAGCTTATGACTTGACGTGTCTCGAAGCTTACAGCAGGAGATACCACTCCCGAAGAATTATATGATTGGCCGGTGAAAGCAACGACATCGTCGCTATACGTGAATTGCTAGCACAATTAATCCTCGCTAGTCTCGTGATCTGCGGAGCCCTTCTTTGTTTTCCCCGCGAATTTCGCCAACGCTATTCGAATTCGCAAAACCTCACCGCACTGCTCAGCAACACCTCTAGCCTTTGACTTCCTTACCTATACATGAGCTCATTATCATCTAGAACCGCTATATAATGTGCACTACGTATCAGTGCAAGCTCTATGTTTAGCTTTAGCCGGTTATGTGGCCTCAAACACGTCATTCTGTACTACCTACTCAAGATCAGCCGTCAACCTGTGATCTCTAATATCTACGGATATGCTGTTTGGAGCTCAGATGGTCTTCTTAGCCTTGTGCGTAAGTACTTGTCTAAAGTCACATTGGCTCGAGCTACGACACTCTGATCTGCCTCTCACGCTGTCTCTAACCGATTCAGATCAACCACCAAGCTTGTGACTTGCCTTACCTTGCTCAAGAAGACATGTATACATACACACGACCTCATAGGATGGCTATCTGGACGAGGTTGTAAGTGCCAATCTTGAGTTTTACTCACTCAAACTACGTCACCTTATCCTTTCTCAGACGCTGACTCTGGCACCACAGGTGGGCCGTCTAGACATCAGAAGAAACATATGATGTCCTCTCGCTGGGCTAGTAAAACCAGAAGAAGAGCTGTTACCTACCCCTAATCCCATAGCCATCTATCCAACTGTCCCAGAGGAACAATTTCTATCTCTAAGCTTGAGATCCTTGGGCAAGAGCGCCGTTTTAGAATACACAAGAACTTAGAACGATATCAGCAATCGACCAAATAGGGTCGGTTTCCTCGTCTTGAACGATTTCTACAAGGCAAATCCCGGACTATTGGAAGTTTTGAAAGTCCGGTTTCTTAGCCTACTTGGCCTACCGTACTTATCCAAGGTCCTAAATAAACAGCTTCTGCTTTCCGCATTTAGAGCCTTGGGCAGACTGCGCCCGTAGCTTCTCCGGATTCAATCAATACATGTGTTCAAAGCAGTAAAGGCTCATTCAACTTCTCCAGCAGTCATCTATTCAATTTCTGACTTCCGACATTCAAGCCAGTGGGCGATGGCGCTTGTGGCTTTTCTATAGACGGGAATTACATTCGCTATGATGAAAGCAGAAACGGCCCAGTGAGTCAACATCCAGTTGGGCGAGAGGGGTTCAAGAGAGATACATTCAAGGTCAAGATGTAACCTTGTAACAGAGTCAGCGATAAGGCAAGGCAGATATTTCGCGCGTGGTCTTATACCAGACGCTGCCATTATCGGACGTTGCCATGAGCCATTTCACTTCAGCTCCACTGTCTCTTCCTTTGTTTCTAAAGATAATCCCCGTGGCGGTAGTACGAAAAGAGAACTGCGACTTTCGAATCTACTCTCTATCGAGCATGACTAGCGGAATCCGAGATGGGACATATCAATCGACGTCTCTCATCCTGGGCGTTTCCTCTCGTTCGCTTGTGGAGGCTGTTGTCGGGCCATGCCATCAGCCCACTAGGATTGCTGCCTAGAAACCATTGTATGGAGAAATAACCATCGTCATTGTGTGCCCTGGGCGCTTTGGTATCCAGTCGTTCGGCCGCTGTCATTGCTGCAGCAAACGAGGATCCACTTGGAAACGGCTGCGAAAGGACCTTGTCATACAGGTAGAAATCTGAAAGGTTTCGACGGTTATGGGAAGGAAGTTCTTCCGAATTTCTTACTCACAGTGCGTGAGCATTCGAAACCACCCTTCATGGCTGCAAACCAGCAGAACACCATCTTTATACAGAAAAAGGTAGTCTCGACACATTCAGAGGACATTCTAAGTTTAAGCCTGGAAGTCCTGGAATATCATGAAGAAAGATATATTGGCGACTGGCAGTGTCTATAAGACCACGTGAAAGGGGGATAGCGGAACTTCCTACGGTAGGGAATCTCTTCTCCTCTTACAACCAAACCAAATGTATTCATTATAAGTGCCGCTCGCTGAGCACTCCATACGGATACCTATGGAAATCTCTGCCATACCGATTTTCAAGTCCTCAGCTACTCTTCATTGTGACCAATGCGCTGTTGGTAACGTCGACCAAGGACCTCAGGTTTCTCGTTCGGAAGATGTTTGGTCAGTCGAAACAGGCGGAGTTAGGACACTATAAGGGGACTTAGTCAGGAACACATACAACCGATGTCAACCAAGTCACGTTGTCATCCGCAGCACCACTTCCCGGTGGTCTGCTTCTAGACGCCTACTATGCGGCAGCGGAGGACCGCCGTTATGACGCTTTTTGGATGGAGAGATACGGGCTCTCTGCAGATCGCTAAGCAGTACCGATAAATCTTTCAGGTTGTCGATGTTCATGATGCTGCCTGGTCGCCTGGCTATCGCGGCTCGAAGCATTTCCCAGACATCTAAGTGGACCCTCTTCTCGTCATTCTGGCTTGGAAATATTGTCGTGCAAAAAGATATAAACTCTTGCACCAGTTGAAAGCTCAACCCAAGCTCAGGAGGATAATGAAGTTTTTGCATGGTGTTTGACAAAATCGGGGAGCCACAATCAATTTCGATTTCGACCAATTGAGAACGCGGATGATCATTTGCGACACTGGAATGAAATATACGCCTGCGTCGCAGCCTTGTTCACGTATCTAGGGAGCGGTTCTTGCTCTTCTAATTAGACTATCCAGCATATCAACGCCTTGGTAAGTCGGAGCCCTGAACCGGATACAAGTTCATGAAAGAGAACCTGGCTTCTAGCCGACCCTCCTAGGACGGAAGCTCGAGATTCAGACCATGATCTGACGGGCAGCAGTTGGATATGTTCCATATGTACGAAGCCATACCATCAGCAGACATGTCACATGTTCCAGCTCCCGAATCAAGAGCAAGAAACCTCGATTCTGAATCAACAGCATCTAGGAAATGTCCGCCTCTCAGAATCAACCTGAAGCTTTGAAGCGGACCGCAGCTTTCATCCAACGAACTCGCACATCCTCTGTCTTCGTCGTCACCAGTTTGCAACAGAAATGGCTAATCACGAGTTAACCGCATCTTCCACTTGTATATTTGGACTTTGAAATATGTTATCAATCAGAAAGTACACGCATATTCTCCAGCCATAATACAGCAAGCTGGAATTGGCGGTTCAAGGTATTCTATGCAGAGCTACAAGTTATACACGTCGGCAGCAAAGACATAAGCGTTAAGTCAACGGAAAGGGAACGAAACTCGAGAGAAGTGTCAGTTGAATTTTCTAACAAGACGAAATACCCCCTCGACCAAAAAGCAGACGCATATTTGCGAAGGCTTTGGTCAAGCAACCTGAACTCGACCCATTCTGACTGTACATCCTCAGCTTCATCTGCAGAGATGACGCCTGGTCTCCATAGAATTCTCAAGATTCTCATATCAGAGAATTAAACCCCCTTTGACTCATATGATCTCTGGCAACTCAAAACAGCGACTTGGCTCTGCATGAAACGATATTTGACAGGAACTCTGCATTTCACTTCAAAGTTTCGCCCGCTCTCTTTAACAGCATGTTCTCATCTGGGTTGACTGGTTTATCGAGCCCAGTGCTGTCTAACAATAAGCTAGATGCGGTCTAAGTACCTGAAGGTCGTTGGGAATTTTGACCTAAGTGTTGTTCGCGGACTGCTGTGGCGTAGGTTTTGGAGGCTACTACGCCGACGTCGTCACCAGGGCCGGCTTCGCCAACGGAGTAGAACATTTCATGGACGACGATAAATCCAGCGACGTCAGCAGGTGTCTCAATGGTGGCGAAGACCATTCGGAGCATGAGTCAAGAGCCATAATGTAGCAAACTGCAATCCACAGTCAAAATGCCCGATGGAGATTCTTGATCTCCGGCCATCGTCATAGCGTCTACATTTGACCCGAGCGTGATGGAGAAGCTGTGAAACGAATGGCCAATTACGAGTTGATATTCCAGTACACAATTTGACTTCAAGACATCTGACAACTCAATAAGCAGATTTCTATCTCCAAGTTCCCAAATCCTACCAGCTGTAATCGACAGCTCAAGATGCCTCATTCAAATATCACTCCTTATTTTGATATGCAGTGATGTCGCTTGTTCATCTCTTTCATCAATGGAAAGAAAAATATTCTACTCGCAATGTCTGCAGGATTTACAAAGGGGTCAATTCGTTAACACATACCGTGGCGAGATCATTACCTGCGAGGAAGCAGATCGATGGCGACTGTGTATTAGACGAAACTCGACATTCCAGCTCTCTCAGCATTTTGGAATCTTACTTGGAAAGTATACTCAGAGCATGAAGTCGAGAACCAAAATCGACCAAACCGGACTCAACATCGCAAATACCCTTGGAAATTCCTAGGTCAGCACCAAAGACGCGGATGGTGAAGGAGCTGGTATCGGGGGGCGAGATTCAAGAGAACGTTAATCCGAGCATGGAGACAGTAAATGATACCACTTTAGTATCTCTCATAAATACCTACCGCGAAGCAAAAGAAGCAGCAGCGAAGGAGACCAAGATAGCTCAAAGCCTCTCATGACGGTTAGCGATTTTCGCGCATTTCTATCATCCGCATGCGAGGATTGTCGACAGACTTTATCGTTAATTCAGAAAGACAACTGTGTGAAAAATGTCATTTGAAGGAACAATCAACGTGATTAATCGTTCCCGAGCCTCTCAGGAAAAGTTCCTTCAGCTGCTGTGATTGTCTCAGTCAATGCAGATTCAATTGATGTGTCTAGCGTGGGAATGCACTGATGCCGCCCATGTTGAAGACAACGCAAAACCACCATCAGATTAGCTAGAGCGTCATGTGCTATCAATGATTCCGATGGCTGATCACGAGTTGACCCCATCCTTCAGTGCTCCACATTTCTTGTTAATCGAAAGACAAAATCGTACCTTCAAAGCCCTTAACCGAGCAAACCAGACTCGACGCTTCGGAGTTCCTGATTGGGGTTATATATGCTCAGCCATCGTTATGACATTCCACCTCAGCATCGAGCCAATGAGTACACGAGATGAGAATTTCTTGAGGATACAGTTGCGACAGTGCGTCTGCAGATAGAAGATCTGACGATGAATGGACTGCGACACCGCCAATACCTTAAATGATAGAATGATCTTGAGAGCGAGAAAGCAAGAGTGGGAGACGGTCGAAGATTCTGGGACTTGTTTACTTAATTCTAGCCAGCGGATTTGGAAACGTGGTGGGTTATATAATTCAACAGCTCGAATTTCACATGATGCTTATTGTTTGCACGCATAGTCTTGGCTATCACGCTGTTTCGCTTTCCCCCTTCCGGAGTTTTGTTCCCAGTGCTGGATCATAATGCCTTGGCGAAACGATCGCGACAATGGGTTTTGTAGAGGTGAGAGCGATCCTCAGAGAAAGGGAATCGAGATTGAACTGCGAATCGATCGATGAGTTGGATGCTTGAATGATTGAAAGAAGGAGGGAGCAAAAGCGAAAGATGATCGAAGGTTCTCCAAAGTTTCGTTTCCAGCGCTGGATAGCGATGTTATGGCAGGATTACTGTGACACTGGAGTTCGTGGACCGACAGCAGTTTTGAGGGGATGAAAATGGTATGGTGGATCATGGATGATAAGAAGGTCAAGAGACAAAGGAAGCAAGGGTGGGAGATGATCGAAGATTCTAACATTGGATCTGAATCACTACACACAGTCTATCGAGCACCTAAAAGCCCAATGTGATGATTATCACAGTATTTGAACAAGAGGAATTCCAACAAAAAGCGCATAGCCAAGAGAGCGGAATCTAGAACCTTTGGAATACAAGGACGTGTTCACAGCGGGTTTTAGCGGATTGACTTGGTTGGAAGTGGTGCGGCAAGATAGTCTTATCATTTGAGACAGCCGTGGAGGAAAGCAGGAGTGGATAACAGTCGAAGCTGCGACTCGTTTCATTTACTCCTACTACTACCGAATCTGACCATGCGCTGGAAACCCGACGAAAAACCATGGACGTGGACATCACCAAAAGTACAAAAACTAAGGGAAGCTGCTCCCAAGTTCCTTTCCGAAAGCAAGGGGATTTTTACACAACTTACATCTAGACCTGTTCATGACGATGAGGACTATCTCCGTAAGGGAAAAGATTTGACGATGGGTATATTACGATGCGGGCGAAAAGCCCAAGCGGGCAATGGCCGAAGATTCGAGGACTCGTTCAATTACATACTCAGAAGACCGAATTCGAGGAGGTGGATGACTGCTGAATGGGCTGAATGGTTGACGGTAGCATGGTCGAAGATCCCGCTCGCCCGTGATTCTTTTTTACTTCTGATGACGAGGACCATGAATGAGTCGATGGTTGGCAAAAGCTGGTAGGATGATCCAAAAAGGAAGGAGAAAGCAAGGGTGGGCGATGGTCGAGGAATCCTGCTCGCTCTGGACTTTACTTCTGGTAACGAAACTGGAGAAGTAAAGGACCATGCATAATCCGATGGTCGACAAGGAAAAAAGGAATAAGAGATACACGCACGAGCACAGAGCCAAGAAAGTGGCTTTTGGAAGTTTCGGATAAGGATATTTTCACGGTTTGTATATAGACTTGCTGCTCGGTTCAGTCGTCTATATAAGGGGACTCATAGTCCGTAATCTTCGAAAGCAAGACAGTGAGTCCAGAATTGGGTATATTGGAAGTTGCACTCGTCTTGCAGGATAAGTCCACATAACTATAGACATCCATTTTCTTTATACAATACACCAACATCACCCACAACCCACCATTTTTAGTCCCACCTCTCTTCCGTCATCAACCCCATCCCCTTCGCGACTTTTTTAATCAGCGCTTTCTTCAAGAATTCCTCGCGTGCTAGACTCCTCGTTTGCTGTACACATTTAGCACTTTCGCAAGACTCTCATCATAGACAGCAGAATCCTCACCTTTGCCCACACATCACCCCCAATTCTCCCCTTATCCAGCGCCCGCCCCACCACCGCTCTCGATTCCTCCAAACTCCGCTCGTCGGCCACAAGCTCATACAACTGGCCCGCAACTACCGTTGGCGCAACCAGTACCTCGTCAACATTAGGCACCTTGCGGCGCTTTGCATCTTCGAGGACTTTGTCGGCGTCACGCATTGCTTGGTGGAGAATGGCCTCGTTGGAGCAGAGGAGAGACTCGAGATCGGCGAGCTGAGAGATCTCTTTATTGATGGCGTTGAGAGAGGTGGTGATGGCAGCTTGCTGAGCCCGCAAAGGGGGAAGAGCAGCTTGGTTGGATTCGAAAGTTGATTGGACTTGTTGAGTGAGGGTTTGGGAAAGCGCATTCAAAATAGCGTCTTTCTGCGGGTTAGGGGGGATGGGCGGAGGGGCGACGTTGGGTGTGGAGGTCGGTAGGGTCGTCTCGAAAGGAGAGGTTAGAAGGTCTTCTGGAGGTTTGGCTTTAGATTGCGGTTGTTGTTGAATGGGATAGTATTGTTGAGGAGGATAAGGTTGGACAGGCAGCTGTTGTAGCTGTCGCTGAGGTTGCTGGTGAGGGGGTTGTTGTTGGCTCCATCGAGGATCTGTCGGGCCTGATTGTGAAGCGCCACTTGGTAGTGACGGAGGAGGTATCCCTTGTTGATTATGTTGAGGTTGAGGAGGTTTTCCTGTAATTGGGGGAGGCCTTGTCTGGTGGAATGCTGGCGTAATGGGACTCACTGGACTGAATGAATCTTGCCGTCGATGCTGGTGTGGGGGATATGAGCTTTGTTGATAGGAAGACACTGGATTTATTTCGTTTCGAAGACTGCCGGCTCTCTGTAGCTCAAATTGAGGCTTGGGTTGCGGAGGTCTAGCATATCCGTTCTCATAACTTCCACGTGCTGGGGCATGTTGACTTTGCAATTCTGTAGGAAGCGGTGGGAGTGGCGGTGCTTCATTCGGATGGGCAGACTGCGTATCTCCACGAGGAGCGTATGGTTTGGGAGGTGGTTCAGGGGGCCCAGAATGGGGGCTTGATGCCGCGTGAGATCGCGCTGACCTGGAGTCTAGTCTCTCCAGCTCAGGGGGTAGTGGAGGTATCGGTGGAGGTTCTCCATTTGGGCGTGAAGGGGGTGCTGGCTGGGGTATCCGCTCCTCTCTGGCAATTACGGGTGGCTCTCGCGCAAATACTTCTTGAAGTATGGATAGAAATTCTGCAAGATTGGATCGCTAGATTCCTATGATTAGCCCCAACGATTCACGAAATGTAAAGCTAAGCGCTGCTATCCCAGGAGATTGAGCTCGTGAAGCAGACAGAACCTTATGTACATGTCGATTTCCGGTAGGAGCGCTAAAGCTTACGCACCTCTTGTCTCCAAGCCGCCAGATACGGATGATATATCCTGCCTTCTTCACTAACATACTGTCCCGGCCGTACCACCATATTCTTGGTCGGCGTCACAAAGGCGATCGGAACAGCTGTTGGATACTCGTGAGGCACCCATAGCGACACGGGGAACATGTAGGTTGTGCCACGAAAGGAGACTGGTAGAGTTCCTGCAACATTGAGAAGAAGCGAGGATCGACCATGTTCGTAAGCTGAGTATATCAGTCCTCTGTACTACTCAACGCAGAAGAGGTGCGGCTGCCGTCACATACTATATACATCGGTCCGGATGGAGAAGTTGGGGTTGTATGATAGGGTTTGGGCGATGTCTGAGTAGGTACGATTCACATCTTGGTACTCCTGTGCGATCGTCAACCATGTCATACTCCTCCTGAGGAAGGTACAGTACATTTCTCAGCGCCCCATGAAGCCAACTCAAGACCTTCTGTGGGACAGCTGCCATGCTTTGCTGAACTCACTTAGAGAGTTTTGTTAGGTAGACGAATGGCATTTCGTCATCGCCAGATATCGGTTGGAAGCCCCAAGCTTTGTACTATCATGCGAGACCACAATCTCCTTCGCTGACGCTGTCGTCGGCATTGTCCGCCATGATGCACGATGTTAGTCAAGATCTGGCCAACTTGAGCCTCAATGTCAAGTCAAGAGGACCGGGGAGACATAAGCTCCGTTGGAGCTCTCACGGGCTGCCGCTTTTAGTGACAGTTCTGATCTCACGCCTGCTACTCTTTGCCATCACATACAAAATTGTCCCGTTTCTTCAGTGGCACTATGTGAAAGGCGATGTATGTAAAGTGATGAATACATACATCGTTCTAAGGCGCAAGTATGGCTGTACTCGCAGAACTTCCACCAATCAATGAATATATCCTCTTTTCAATGCAAAAATGGAAGCTACCATAGATTGTTACCTTCGCGTCCAGCTTCATAAGGACTATGCTCATACGATCTCTAAGTCTGCTATGACTTTTTCTTAGCCAGTAATGTCCCTGTTCTAGAGCGAAGGAAGCAGGATCGCGCTGAAAGTCAAACGGGCATAGTACTACAGAACATCAACTAATCAACTTCTTTGCTGGCTTGAGTTGTATTTTGACTTGTGCTCCTCACTTTGTTTCAGCATTGCCTCATTTTTCGTCTTCATGGCGACGGTTGTTTCAAAGATTGGAGAAGTAGCGGTGCAACAGGATCCACCTGCTACCGCCGAAGGATTTGGCCACGCGGTGCGGACGGCTATCAAAGCTGGTAAACTCGGAGAGGTCCAGTCTCTTCTTGGACAATAGCGATCGGACTCCTCCATATCTGGTCCAAGCCCTGAAGACATCAACTATCTGGTTCCTCGAGCAGCTGAGAACAATGGCGAACCAGAAATCCTAGAATACCTGTTGTCCCAGGGCGGAGAAATCAGCACGCATACAATAGGCCGAACCACTTCCCCAGAAATCTTCCAGATTTTCGTGCATCATGGTTGGAAAGCCGACAATAGAGTACTCCACACCCATGTTTCCCACCCAGACCTCATCTCCTTCTTCCTCTCCCATGGCGCGGATCCCAAAATCCCCACCGCTGGTGGCGGTAATCCTCTCATTCCAGCTGCCCATCACGCCCCGCTCGAGTCTGTCAAATTGCTGCTCTCTCGCGGCGCACCCCTAGGTTCAGGTAGTGCGGCCCTAAACGCTGCCGCACAGGGAGACGCACCGGACCGCATCCCCGTTATGGCATATCTACTCGAGCATGGCGCCGACATTAATGGGCTGGTAGATGACATCACCGGGCCATCAGAGGCACGAAGAGCGGGGAGGAAGGGTACGCCATTGCATACCGCTGCTAAATGGGGCAATGAAGAGGCGATGGCGTGGTTATTGGAACATGGCGCTAACCCAGAAGCCAGAAATCAGGCTGGGGAAACGCCCGCTGAGTGGGGGAAGAGGTTTGAAAAGGACGGGCCGGAGTGGATAGTGAGGGTGCGGAGGGCAATCAATCGAAAAAATACGCCGAAAAGGGAGAAGGAAGAGAAGGAAAGTCAGAAGAAGGTGCAGGAGAGTAACGCAGGAGCAGCTGATACAGATTTCAACTGGGTTACTCTTTGAGACCTCGATCGCCTTTGAAACGCCGCGGGATTTCCTCCGCATAAATCCCTTCGCAGCTACTTCTCACCAAAATTTCTTTCCAGACCGTTTTATCGCTCGACACCCGCGCGAACAGCACGTACCCAATAATCACGATCCGAGGTGTTGGTGCAATGTCTCAGCCAGCTATTGAGGACGCAACATGGTTGCAAGAGATGACGTGGCATATGCGATGTTGTCTTGCCCAAATCGAATTTAAAGGTATTCTAGAGAAGATTCGCGCGTCCCAAGCAGCGATCAGTTCTGCATTTGCAATCAGGTCATGAATTCGACATCCAAAGGCTTTGAAGCACCAGAGCATTAGTTAGCTTAACGACGTAGTGTCGCTGGCCAGCGAATATAAATCTAGCGAGCCTCAATGGAGTTAAGACGAGTTCTAGACCCTCGAGGATGTGATGCTGGGACGTCCTTCTCGCTGGTCCACACTACCACGCACCAAACCTGAACAACGACTGACTATACCCTTCGATCTACCAAAAACCTACAAGAAGGAGTTTCCGATACAAAACCATTTCGGTGGTGGTATTCCTATGCCAGAGTGATTGTATGAATGGAGAGGTGCCGGTGCACTTCAATGGATTGACGGATTGAACGTGTGGCAAAGCGTGAGAATGCTCGGCTTTGTGTATTCCATGCGTGAAGGCGATAGGCTATTAAAGTTTGCTGGATATACTGCTAGAGCTATGTTCACAGCCTTCAAGATATTTTCAGAGAAACTTGTTTGGTATGTGAAGTTGACTGACTCCTATGCTTGGTGTCTTCTTTGAACGACGGTTGTGGCTGTCGTATGTATGTATCAGTTGTAAAGTGCTGGGGAGTAGAGCTCGAAGGAGAGAGAATTGCATCAACGCATGGTGCGTGACTCTCGGTCTCAACAACGACTCGCAGACCTCTAGAATCCCCGCCTTGGTGTTTCGATGTCTATCCCGTCTTTCTCTCTTCTACTACATCCAAGTATGGCCTAAGATGTGCAAGTTGTGATCTGCTATATCCCCTTGTATATCCCATGCATGACCCAATTCTAGTGACTGCCGCCCTACCAACTTGCCCATTCTCACATCTCACTCCCCTTCCACCGCAGCTCATACCCATAAACCGTCCTCCTCAAAAGCTCATCCTACGCGCTCAAAACGTTAGCTCTCCCCATTCAATCACGCACCAAACCCCACACAAAAGAAAACAATCACACTCACCCCCCTATCAACCTCAAACATCGGCTTTGCCATTACCGTCTCCACCACTTTCTCCACCTCGAACCCTCCCTCCCTCGCCAAACCGAAAAACGCCAGATCCTTATGCAGCAACCAGGGCCTATGCGGGCTGAAGAAGACCAAAGCTCGCGAGGACGGGGAGCGCCGGAGCGTGGATTTGATGGTTTGAAGGAGTTTGGCGTGCTCGGTGTGGTTGAAGATCAGGTCGGCGAGAATCAGAGTGTCAAAGCCTGCTGGGGCTTGGGTCTTCTGATGGGACAGCAGGTGCGCGATCGATGCGCCCCAGAGGTAGCCTTCGACGCGCATTGTCGTTTTCGGCGACGGTAGGAGCGGCTGCATGGTGGAAATATTGGCTTTGAGGTTGTCCAGGAGCTCCTGGTCCGGGTAATCCGTCAGGACGACGCTTCTGGCGCCCAGCACGGCAGCCACGAAACTAGGGAGGCCCGCCCCAGCGCCGAGCTCTAAGATGTCTTTCTCGCGGACTAGATCTTCCGCATGCCGTTGCAGGTATTCGGAGAGGACTTGTGCGGCGTTCCAGAGGAAATGGCCCTAGGGGTTTGAGAAGGAAGCGGTTAGTAGGGACTGCGGGAGGGAGAGGGCGGATTGTTACGGGGGAACGGGACTGTACCCACAAGGGATTGAAGCCGACGAGGCGGAGGCGGAGGGTTTGGCCGTTGAGGAGGGTGTGCTCTGCGTAGGTTGCGGGCTTCTCGGGCTGGAAGTAGCCGTCGGGTTCTTGGAAAATGGAGGGGTCGAGGAGGGGTTCGTCGTTGGAAGCCATGGTGGAGTAAAGTAGGGGAGGTTGAATGGGAAAGCTTTGCGTGTTATAAAAAAACCCTACTCGTACGCGGGAGCAATTAAAGGAATGCAAACCTCAACGAATGTGGTGGGAGACGTTTTGCCCAATGACGGAATCCCGCCGTCAGCGGCGGCTCGGCCCTTCTCGTCTTCTCTGTCAGCGGAGCGTCGATACATTATTTACCTACTGTCCCCAGGCCAGATTGGGAAATCTTGAGGCTTGTACAACATCGCTTCTCGCCAAGCTGGTGCTCTATCTTCAATCCAGCCAGCTAGAATGTTTCAATTGATGCCCCGGTCTGAAGGTGTACAAGAGAAGAGCATCTGAGCTGGGTGTAGAATACTGATGGCCTAGAATGGGTGCTAGAAATAAATAGTATGTCTGAGTGTTTGAAGTATCCTGTTTTTGGTTGGCTTCTGAATCCAATAACAACCATTCATGAAGTATGCTATCTAGCTTGTCAAAACCATGCACGCATGCTGGTATCAATGCTCATCACCTCACTTCTATCACGCATCCCACGATCGATCACGCACCCATCACTGACTGTCTCGCTAATGCTCTTACTGCTTCGCAATATCCGCCTCCGCGCTCCTCTCCGACGCCTTCCCATCATCATGCTTCATCTGATACTTATCCTGCCCCGCCCTATCCCCCGTCAACCCCGCGACCGCACTACCCACCGCTCCCCCAACCCGATCCTGCATCCCATGTCCATAATCACTCAGCTGCCCATGCGCCTCCTGACCCTTGCCCTCGGCGTTCTGCTGCTGCCCTTCGCGCTTGAGACCCTCGGCACCGACCATGTTGCCAATGGACTCTTTTGCGCTGCCGACAGTTTGGTTGTAGGAGCCAGCGGCGCGGTCTGGGTGGTCGGTTGATACGCCGCCTTGGGGGGTGACGGAGAGGGGGCCGAGTTTGCCGACAGAGTGGGAGGCGTCGCGTTCGGTGGAAGCTTGGGCTTTGGTGGTGTCGGCTTGGGACTGTCAGGGTTTAGGTTAGCGGATGTAGTGCTTGGAGCGTCTGGGTGCAAGCTCGAAGGGGGAGGGGTAGGGGGTTGATGGTAGTACAGTAGAAGAATGGGTAATTATGGAAAGGATTGGAACGGACCTTGTCTGCGGGGTTGCCAGTGATGCTGCTGACTACGGACTGTGCTCCAGCTACGGCAGAGTCGACGTAGGACTTGAGGGTGGAAGAATTGTCGCCTGACATGTTTGCGGTTGTTTGTAAGGTTATGTCGGATTGCTTGAGGGTAGGTTGTCTTTCGTAAGGGTGATTTCAGGTTGATGTAGTTGAGAGTGCACTTATGAAGTCTTTGTAGTACAGAATGAAAGGTGATAAGCTTCTGTGTTGATGGTGAGGGGCCCTGGAATGTATTGGCAGGTATGACGTCAAACGCCACATGCCAACTGGTTTCCCGATCACCGATCACATGATACCACTTCACTAATTCTATGGCTCTACCCTACAGTTACCTACTAATATGTATCCAAAGCTCCTACCTCGTGTTGTATCTGTCTAGGCAATTCGCTAATCAAGAACAAGAAGAGAAAAAACTGAATCCATAGCCACGCGATAGCATACTACAGACAATGCGTACAGAGTCTGAGAAAGTAGCTGGAAGTCATCGGCAGAATTCGTACATATGAGTGAATTTCAAGATATCCCCCATGAATATCTCATCTCCTTAAACCCACCTCTACCTACATCCTCACGCGTAAGAAAACAAGAATCAAAAGAAATTACCAATCTCCTCCAGAGTTCTCGACCGCGTACATTCTTTTTCCACCTGCTGCCTCTGTATGAGGCCACTTTCTTCTTTTTCATCTTCCATTTGCGCTCTACTTGTTATTTTAGCCTTTTTCCTTTTCTCTGCGAGCTTAGGCATCCATTCCCGCATCAGTACCAGTTCAATCTCCACATCCACCATGGCCAGCTCCATTACTGTTTCTTGGTGAGAGTTGAGTGTTGCGTGTTCTTGATGACTGGGCTTGAGCGTCTCTACTTCCGTTTCTTGATTGGGGCTAGGTGTGGCAGCCGTTTCGCGCTCCCCAGGAGGAGGCTTGATATCGCTGCGTTTGGGCCTGGGTCTGGGATTTAATGGTTTAGGGCGCAGAGACGGTAATTTGACGGCTTTCAGTGCACTGTCAAACCAGCCCTTATGACTTTTGGGCGTTTGGCTAGGATGAAGTCGGGACGGCTTACCCTGCGGGACAACTACCGAGATGGCCGTATTGTTGCTGGTGAGTCTTTCTCGAGATTGCTGAAGGCCGTCATCCTTCCAAGGACAAGGCGTGGAAGGGAACGAGGAAATATATGTCTGTAACGATGAGGATCGCTGGGGGATCTGAGGATATGTGGTCCAAGGGCTAGCGGAAGCTGACCGCGCTCTCGACTCTAATGAAGCTGAAGTTGATAAGCCTACAGAAAGCGGATGACCGCAACTGGAGAGAAGCTCCTCAAGTACGCCCTTTCGAGTGACCAGTTCCTGGCGGGTGAGTTTAAGAGCGGTGAGTTTGCGCACGTTTGGGGGAAGGTCAACGGCAGAAGTCATGGAGATTCTGGGCAGAGTGATGACACGGGCCCAAATGATGTTGATGTAGCAGGCTTCCTTGGGGATACAGAGGCCGTAGCAGAAAGCAGTGCGATAGTAGAAGAAAATCTACTGCCGGTGAAGGTAGATAGACTTGGGGATTCTCTATGCTTCAAGTTCTCGTTGATGCTGGGTGGAAGCAGGCAGTTGTAGTGTGAACGAAGGCATAGGGAAGGCCGATTAATATAATGCTGCGAAAGACTAATAGCAGTGACGGCATGTCGATGATATGGTGAATGGCGTTCCATGACCACGGGGAATAGTGAGGATTCAACGAAACAAGAGACAGTTTAGGTAATGAAGAGAATGGAAGTGCGTTGAGACATGGGAAATTGATGGAATGGTTGAAACAATGTTTCCATTGTTCGATTCACCAAAAATTGCTGGGGAGGAGCCAGATTTCGAAAACCGCATGCATCATCGCAGAAGTGCATGATAAGGCTGTGAAGAGCAGAGTTCGCGAACCAGCTTCTAAGGTGAAGCAATTATTCAATAATCACTGTGGATTACCTAGGGCATAGATGTGAGGATGGCCAAAATGATTGAGCCTCCAAGGACCTAATATAAATTATCTTTGTAGATCTTTAGCCGTTGTATTCTTTTGGGTATCTCTGGGTATCAATTAAATTCTGCCGATATACCTTTCCTGCCGGATGTGTGCGCCGGATCACATGACTGTGCAGCAGCTATTCTTCAGCTTCCGTAAGACCCTTGGAAGGTACTTCTTGACGGCAGCCTCAATCTCGTCGTTCTGATTATGTTGTTGTGGCCCTCCAGTCTGAGGTTGTTGCCCTGGATAGCCGCCTTGTTGGTATTGCGGGCCACCCTGATATTGTGGGCTACCTTGGTATTGCTGCTGTCCGTGTGGTTGGCCGTGGTTCTGCTGTTGCCCATGGTACTGCTGGTGGCCTCCAACATTCTGATTAAACTGTGGAGGCATCTGGGCAGAACCTCCAGTCAAGTTGACATATATTCTACCTGCATTTGCCTCGGTAGTATATTGTAGGCCAAGCTCCTTACAAACTTGCTCGACCCGAGGCTTGAGCTTGTCGACATGGTTGACGGAATGATTGCCTTTTCCTACGAGACTTTTCAAAGAGTCCAGTTAGTTCGAGCCATCCGAGGATAGACTCTTAAAACCGCGCTTACACGTGTAGATGGGTCTGCCCATTCGCCTGAGCATATCTTATCCGCTGTTCGACTATATCCGCAGCCTCTTCGACAAATTGTCCGTGGAGATCAATCGTATCCCCGTCCACTCTGCCCACTGCATTGTTTTCCCTGAAGATGTAATCGGAGGCTTGCTTGTTGTATTGGTCCATCATCTGGCCATGTCTCTTCCCCTCCTCTGAGAGCTCATGGGCGGCTGCTCCATCTCCGCGCTCATAGGCTTTGCGAGACTGGCAGGATGGCTCAGCAATGTCATAATACTCTCATTGGCTTCGACACCCACCTTGTCCAGGCAGGCAGAGCGCTTGCCATGTTCTTGCCGTGCCAACTCTCTAAGCCGATCGTATTCAGCCTCGGCACTGCTGCTCTGGTTATGATTGAAAGCTGTCGACCTTTTTGAGCGTGCCGGCGCATAGTATACTTGGAGAGTGGGGTTGACTTACCACTCCCACCTATTTGCGTCAAAGGGTACGACATGATGACTAGCCTAACCTCAGACAGACGCGTTTGAGCGTGCAGGCCTCGAGCAAGGATTCATATCTACGCTGTATGTGGTTGACAGTCGGCAGTAGGGAAGTCTCCGCGAACGGGATTCGAGTTTAGGCGCTAGCGTTCAAGATTAGATTTCCCCAGAGGTTAAGGTACTGTAGTACCGAAGTGAACGATTAACGAATCAGTACAGAATAATGGAGTGAAGCTTCCAAATACTATGTACTATGAGTCTCCTCTCCATCATCATCATCATCATCATCAACATAGGCTGGCCGTTTGGCCCACCATCAGAGAGTTTTGGCAGTACGCAGAGGATAATCAGATGCTTGTTTTGAGATGTTGGATTCGAGAAGGCCAATTGGCTCTCATCTAAGGTAAGGTACGCTCTTACGCCGCACAGTAGTCAGCCCCCACAGCCTTGTGGTGTTCCAGCGTGACAAGCAACAATGCGGCCAACAGGCGGCCATTGTCAGTGTGAAGGAGCAATCCGCTTTGCTTCACCGTCCATGGCCCGTGGATTGAAGCTTTCTCCCAGCTGTTGTATCGTTTCTCCATCTATGTAGGACACAGTATGATTATCTACTCATATCCTTGCGAGCCCGTACGGTGTACTCCGTAAGCCTTCGTATGACCGAATCAAGCTTGATCTCCTCATAATCTTTGGGAAGCAGACCGACGGAACTGGACAAGTTGCAGATCCTTCCGTTGCTGCCAAAACTCGCTAGAGCGCTTTTTCTCCTGAATCTGGCCGTCTCTTCGGGGCTTAGCGTGGCCCCTCATACCAAGATCCCTATCATACCTTATGTTTCATTCTTTCTCCATCCACCATAACCTCCATCCTTTCGACTGTTTCCCTATTCGAGTCTCCCAGTAGATAGCAGGTGTCGCCATACACGACATTCGTTCTGCGACCTGCCGCCTGCCAGGTCTTCGAGTTCTTACCGGCCCTTCTGTTCTTCCGGCTCCACACCAAGCAACTGTCCGGTTTTAATAGCTTCAGCCCCGGATCAACCGACTCATTCCTTTTCGCACTGCACATCACGAAGGAGTAGTCAAGGCCACCGCTTGCAGAGTGGTCCAGACAATTCTACTACTGTTTCTTCACAAGAAGACACATCTTGTGGTAAGCTTCCCCGGGCGCAACGGTTGTACGAGTAGTCGCAGCAGCGGGCTCTGCATCCACGACATCCATGTTTTCGTTGCTTCCGACTGTCCAACAGTCTGTTACTAAATCTCATGCGATCACCCTCCATTGAGCTCTCTTATGTCATTTGAAGATCGTGGTCAGAAATGGGAACTAACAGGTATTCCAGGATTCGCGGAGAAGACGGCTTCTCTCCCCACATTGGTAATTCAGCAATCAACGGTGAAAATTCTCGATCGCCGCCAAAATGGGCTGTGGGATGAGTACAGAAGAGAAGGAGGGGAAGCAGCGAAATGAAGAGATCGAAAACCAGCTGAAGCGTGACAAGCTATCCCAGCGCAATGAGATCAAGATGCTCCTTCTCGGTACGAGTATTCCCATTCCATAAGTTCATAAGCTGACATTAGGCCAGGAGCTGGAGAATCTGGGAAGTCAACGATCTTGAAACAGATGAAACTCATCCACGAAGGGAGTTATTCTCGAGACGAGCGCGAATCGTTCAAGGAGATTATTTACAGCAACACCGTCCAGTCAATGCGTGTCATTCTTGAAGCCATGGAATCACTTGAGTTGCCTCTCGATGACCAACGTACCGAATACCACGTACAGACCATATTCATGCAGCCACCCCAGATCGAGGGTGATAGCCTGCCGCCGGAGGTTGGGGGTGCAATTGATGCTCTTTGGAAAGACGCTGGCGTCCAAGAATGTTTCAAGAGGTCAAGAGAATACCAATTGAACGACTCAGCAAGATAGTAAGTGCTTACGCTAATACCCTTTCTGTTCTATACCCCGTGAGAATACCGCCTATGCGAAGGAGTATTCGCATTTTGTGCGCACCGTTTATGCGCAGCCTTAGATATTGGACTTGACTAGCGGTCAAAAGCCTCACCATTACTTACTCTCACGTTCTAGCTACTTCGACTCCATTGGGAGAATTGCGCAACCAGACTACCTCCCCAACGACCAAGATGTACTGCGCTCGCGTGTCAAGACCACTGGCATTACCGAGACTACTTTCATTATTGGAGAGCTCACATACCGTATGTTCGATGTCGGCGGTCAGCGATCAGAACGTAAAAAGTGGATCCATTGCTTCGAGAACGTCACTACAATCCTGTTCCTTGTTGCCATATCTGAGTACGACCAACTGCTCTTCGAGGATGAGACTGTCAACCGTATGCAGGAGGCCCTCACTCTGTTCGACTCCATCTGCAATTCGCGCTGGTTTGTAAAGACCTCGATCATCCTATTTTTAAACAAGATCGATAGGTTTAAGGAAAAGCTTCCGGTTAGCCCGATGAAGAACTATTTCCCAGACTATGAAGGCAAGCTCAACCAAAATGGAACGAACGGGAGGGAGCACCAGAGATCTAACCTTACTGAAGGTGGACCCGATTATGCCACAGCCTGCGATTATATCCTGAATCGCTTTGTTTCTTTGAATCAGCACGAGACTAAACAGATCTACACCCACTTTACATGTGCTACCGACACGACCCAGATTCGCTTTGTCATGGCTGCTGTCAATGGTTTGTCCACAATCTATTTCTACCAATGTATGACAAGTATCTAACAATGCCGTTTGCAGATATCATAATCCAAGAAAACCTCCGGGACTGCGGTCTGTTATAGTCCTACATCCCTGCCATTCGACATCTTGGATCAGAAGCTGAGTGGAGAAGGTCTCATATAACGGCGGTGATCTCCTGAAAGCATCGGTGTTTTTCCACGAAGGGGCGTTGGCGCCTACGATTACGGTTTCGATTACAACCCCCTTATCTCCTCCGAATACTACTATTCACCACCATGGCCCGAAGCAATATATCGTTGCCGACACGTCTAGAAGGGGTTTTTTGGTATGCAGAAGAACTTGTGTAGGACTGGAGGAAAGGGATGACTTGTTTGTTGGGGTCTTGCTACTTCTTTGTGTCCAGTATACTACCCATGTGTTTTTTAATCCGATACCATTCGCCAAGCGATGTGCGAAGCGTTTTCCTTTACTCGTTTGACCGAAGGGGTGAACGAGGGTTGCTGGGTAGAGCAGGTGAAATGTATCAAATTCGCATACGGTTGAATTCAGTATTGCTATAAGATCAGAACGTATCGTGGCTTTATCTCATACCTACTACTATAACCCCCCCGGTTCCCCCGCAAAAACCATAAATCTCCTGCAGGGCAAAATTTGCAGAGGGTGGACCCTCGGTTTTGGAAATTCTAAAATCTGGCACAGGCACTATGAACTAGGGGTAACACAACTCCAAACGCCTTTAGGCACTAGCAAGCCACCTCCAAATCTTGTCAATGAGTATATTGCCGAATTCCCAACTACGGTTTCATGGGGAACGGAGGAGAGAAACAAAACAAAAGAACAGGAAAGAAAAAAAAAGAAAAGGGACGACGGAAACGGGAAAAAGGGAAAAGGAGAGGACAGGCAGGTGACACAGAGCCGTTGGGCTTTTGGATATGCAGGAGGTGGCGCAGGTATAGAGGGAACGAGCATAAGGTAAGGTAGAGAAGAAGAATCAGAACAGGGGTGTGCATATATGCTGCAACCAGTCGATGCGGGTGGCAGGGATTAGGCAGATGGAAGAGGGATGGATATAGATAGAGTGGAATAGAGAGGTGGGGGATGAGGGAGGGAAGGGTACAGGTGAGAGACGGTGTGGATACCTAAGGATGCCGATGATACTGCGGTGGAGTTGAAGCTCGCGGGTCAGACGGTGGAGTAAGGTGGTGCATTGGAGGGTGTAAGGGGGGGGGGGGAAGTGGGAACGCGAAGGGGAGTGGGCTTATTGTTTGGAGGAAGAGGGGGTGTGGGTAGCTTGTATAATGATATAGTTTTTGGTCGAGTTGATGTCGTTTATGCCTTGGCTGTTTTTGGTTGCATGGGAGTGCGTGTATGTATGTTTCTTACTGAGTGCTAGGTATCTCCCCTTCCTTCGTGGTCGTGCTGTGCACTAAACAGGGTATGCCGTCCTCTTCCTCAAACACCAATAACACCGCACTGGGCGAGGGTGAGTCTAGAGCCTAGGAGCAAGGCTAGGGTACCATTTTCCTCTTCTTCGTTCGACCTCTGTAGACTCTCGCTCGAGGGTACTTCTTGTATTGCGGACTGATATGCCGGTGCTACTCAGGGCGAATGCCTGCTCGTGCGGGCAAGGTTTGCAAGATAGTAGATATCGGGGCTTGGGCCCAAGTCGGCTCCTCCAGTCTTTTCCACAAAGTATTTTCGCTCAAAATCTAAACTTCGGCCCCACAAACACCAGCAATATCGCCACAACCCATAACCCAGCAATCCACGCATACAGCATCATCCGTCCAAACCATCCTTTCCCCTCCGTCATCCTCCTCAACATTCCCATCCTCTTCCCCGCCGCCTCCATGCCCCCCGCATTTTTATCTAAGCCTTCTGTCGCGGCGTTAAGGACTGCCGTATCAGCTTCTAGGGAGGTGGAGAACGCCTGAGAAGACTGTTTGAGAGCAGTGGCGAGGGAGAGGAGGGAGGATGTTAGAGCTGCTTGGGTCGTACTGTCGGATTCGAGGAGAGGGGCGACGGAGGGGGAATCGGAGGGGAGGGCGGTGGTGGTGCTGGAAGTGGGGTAATTCAAGGAGGGATGGCGTCGATTGCGGAGGGTTGGCTCGGGAGAGGAGTCTTTTCGCCGGTCAACGGTGGACGTAGGAGGTGAAGAAGGCGTAGGGGGAAGGTCGCCGTATTCGGCTAGGAGATCTTCAGAGCTTTCGTTGGAGTAGTTGTCGTCGTCTAGGTTATCCAATTCCTGAAGGCGATCTGTAAGGCGCTTGATCAGGGCTCGTTGGGCGTTGAGGTCATTCTGGGCGGCTTGTTTGCGGGATTGGATCTTGATCGATGAGGAGGCTTGCTCGAGGCGGAGGAGGAGCGTGCGGGCATATTCGAGATTCTAGCCTCCGAGTTAGTAAGTAGGGTGTCCGGGTTTTCTAAGGGAGGGGCATACGGCTGAGGTTTTGGTTCGTTCGTAGCTGGAGTATTGGAGCCGAGGGTCTGGAGAGGATAGGATCTTGTGCTCTAGGCGCGAGAGAATTCGGCTTAGGTCAATGGCTGTTATGTCGGGCGATTGGAGATTCAACGAGGTTGTTCGCGCCATATTATTGCTTCGATGATGAAGGTTATGCAAGTTATCGCAACCACCAGTTGTTTTTAGCACCGAGATGGATTTCGGGCTAAGCCGGTAGGGCTGAGCTCTATCTACCGTAGCTCTTCGTTCGAAAATTTCTTATCCGTGATTGCCCATTAACTTCGACTTCCATCAATCCCCTACATACTTGTCCTATCGATATGCTTCAAGCTCAAGACCAACTACTGATCTTTCCCGAGTGCTACTCTACCCTCTTGCACTCTGATCGGTACATCCTTCCTTAGCTACACTGATCAATATTCTATTTCGTAGTCTATTAATGTCGATGAAATCGGAGAACGTCAAGATATTCGATGTGGAACAAGAAAGATCGGGCGCCTGGAATTACATCTACAGGGCTCCCATTGTCATGGTAGGTTCATCTCCAGATCCGTTACCATAAGATCCTGTGATGATTACACCAAAAAGCATAGTTCAGCTGATGGTCCAAGGACCAGATGAACGAAGAAAATGTCAAATATCTTTCGCTCCTATCTGAGAATCATGATTGCAACCAATGTGGAAAGACTTTTGCCCCACGTGCTACGCGAGGCTGATGATTCTTTCTTTAGGACCGAAGCTCCATTCAGCTTCGTAGAGGGGGATAATAGGGTATTCAAACGCGAGGCTACTGTCAGCGACTACGAGGCATCGGCAGGCAAATCACTTGCCAGCATGAGTTGAACTTTTGACCCGTGAACCTTATGCTACAAAATAACCAGAAACAGAAGAGTTGGTGTGCGGAGGAAAGAAAGGAAGGAGTCGAATAACCGAGTGCCTCGACCCTGCTCGATGCCGTCTCCCCAATATAGTCTCGCGCTGCGAAGATATACCTTAGTTTCGCGCTGCGAGAAAAGGCTTATGCAGTGCCATGCTAGGACCATGCTCAGGTTTGCTGTCTTTATACGCAGATACTGCAGCTCTATCACGTAGTAATCCGTCCGTTGCTGCGAGGGATGGATTGTTAGCAAGCCTAGCAAGCCGAAAGACAATGGGGATTGTAACGAAACTTCCGAAAAAAGATGGAGTACATAATGGTAGGAAGGTATTGGATTCCCTGACATAGCGCGAAAGGGCTTGCCTCAACCACGTGTTGAACAATATTGTTTCGGAATTGGATGGTACTTGGTGCTTTCAATGGCGACTGCCAAGTTTACCTTTACTGCTACTGCATACGGTAGGGGTGACACGATGCTATTCGTGGGAAGATGTGGGTGTTCAATCGGCCACAACCAATTGAATGTACAAGCTCTGGTCGTCCGTTTGAGCGTGGAGTGCATGGAAGACTGCAGTACTTTCTCAGGGAGAAGGTGTCATAAGTGGCTAAAAGAACCCTTGTTTGAATTCAACTCACAATCCCAATCGAAAAGCATCAAAACCCATGGACAGTTGGAAAGTTTGTCTTATCCGCCGGGAGGAGAGTCCCGAGCCAAGATGGGTCTCTCAGTGTGGAATCTACTGGCTGCTAATGCTCCGCCTGCTCTGCCGCATGATTGACACGTCAGATCATCGCCTCGAATGGGCCAAGTATTGTGTGCCAAAGCATGCCAGCGCGCAGCTAATCCTTGACGATGTTGCACTTCTGTACCTCGAATCACACTCTTCGATAACGATTACTATGAGACTCCCCCCCCAATTACGCCCAATACATCAAATACTTGTTTCCGCGCTCGAGTGACCCCGCCCGCGACCTGCTGGCAGTTCGCTTTAAGTCCGCTTCAATCCCCCCCTTCACACCCCCTCGTATTATTTCTTCGTCCAAAGTCTTTCCCCTTTACTCTTATTCCAGCAGAACATAAAATTCCTTCGTGATTCGGAGGCTCTTTCTTTTCATCTCAAGTTACTTGCGACTTGGATCCCCCGAAAAGATTTACCAGAACTTGTACTGTAGGTTCTGGTCCGTCTATTGGAGTATATACATCTTCCACTGCGACCGCTCGGATAAGTACCTAGGACATATCATTGAACAGCGTGTCACTGCAAACCGCATACAGCTACGAAGACTTTGAGCATCCGCTCAAGCCTTCAGGATCTATAATGAGGTATTACTCTTTTCCCTGTAGCAAACCAGAGCCGCTTTTTCTTTGAGTTTTTCTCTTTCGTCTCTTTCTTTCCTGCCATCCGCAGCGGACTGTTATTCTAGGACCTTCCTGTGGACTCCGCTCTATCGAGAATCTCCCAGGACTACCGGAGGAGTCATAATACGTGCTCCATGCACTTTATAATACCTACTGCTTAGATGGACTCTTGAAATGCAATAATCAGCCAATTTTGGCCAGCTACCTATTTGGATCTACGGATTGAAGAACCCTATGGTAATCCTTGTTACTTCGTCTCAACGGCAGACATTGATCACAGCCCACCTGGATCCCGCAATGTGCAATATTGCTGTTCAGCATAACCGCACATCCTGCGGCCGGACTTGAGAGCCAGCGACGTTGTCGCACCGCGCTTCAGTGCTCGCAAATTCATAGTTTGCATGATTACTTACTGTTCCTGCGGTAAGAGAATGATCCCTGTGAGTTGCCAACTGGCTGGATCCTGGATGGCCGGTCTGAAGCTGTCGGTACTCCCGGCTGTTTGTCGGTGATGCACCAAGCCAATCTCAGCCTACCGAAGGTATTAACGATAAAAGCATTCTATAGGCGGTTATTGTGAGCTCAGCTTCTGGACCTTTGTTACGACAGCACAACTCTTCCAATCACTACTCACACACCAGTAGTTCGAGTAGAGAACGTCGTTCTCTTGACTTATTGTCTTCTCAGCTTTGTGTTATTTACATGGACCCGAGGACTTTCCCTAGATTAACCGACCATGGGGAACGACACGCTATTGATCCTCTTATTGGATGCGGAGTCAACCACCCTGCCAAGGACTCTTGGATCATTATTTCATCCTGGACTCTGTGGTGTGTATTTGAGAGCGCTATGAGTAGTTCCACTTGCGCTAACGATACATTGCTACAGGATTTTCTTTGCTCTTGTGTCTGTCTTAAATTTTATGCGACATGATATTCTACAGCGTTGTCTCTACAAATTTTACAATTTGCACAAACTGACCCATGATCCTAGCTTTTGCAAGAGCTCTACCTCTGTCACCCAAGGACAACTACCTAAAATGGCCATCAAGAAGAATAACCCATTCACTGGAAGCCGCTTGAGTGGTATTGTATCGGACAAGAATTGTTTACAGGCCAAGGATTCTTCCAGAGGACAAGACTTTTCTGTGTTACCCACTGGATCTCTCAATGATGAGCAGCTTTTATTCCGGAGTAGTGGTTCAACGTCAAGTTCGGGTCACAGGACGTTCTTCAACGATCCGGCGCAGGTTCGCCAATGGGCTGCTAACAGTGCCACTGGTTCCGACACGATTGTGGACGTTCCATCTTATGGACATTGCAGCGCCAGCTATGGGATTGATCCGTCCATGACCACTGCCGCGCCACAAATACCCGGCTGTGTTTCTGCTTTGCGTTCAGATGTTTCTCATGTTTCTTTTCAACATCTTACTCACATGCCTGAGACCAATGGGGCCGGATCCGTCTATGATCCTTTCTCTCCGACGAGTGCAGGGAACACTGCCTCTCCAATAGATCCTGGGCTTGGGTTCCACCAATTCCAAGACATTGACAGCAGCGTGGGAGTTCTGGAAGAACAATACCCTCGTGATTTTTGGCAGTTCCCGACTACAGGCACCGACGATGTGATGTTTGCTAGCCAAGTAGCCCCAAGCTCTCTGGCAATGGGAGGCCACAATGGTGATTCTGGCTACCGCGCGGGATGGTCTATGGCGCCTATCCAGGCAGGCGACAAGACATTAAACACCGGCGTATCTTCCACTGCATACCCGATGGCGTGTTCTCCTTTGTCAGCAGTTGATCCATCTGTTTCTTCTTCGTTCTCACAGAGTAGTTTTCTGGGACCGCAACCAAACACCCCGATATCACCAGCGTTTCAGGAAGGAACCTGGCCGGCTGAGCAAAATGGGACCCTAGAAGAAAATGCCCTATTCCCGGCCTTTACCATTGGGGAAAGCACGCACGGGTCACTTCCATCTGGATGTCTGCATGAACACGTCGACCTGCAAAGGTTTGTTAAACTTTCTATGGGACCCTTTCGGTGGTCTGACACTACTCGTAGTACATTGAAGGCACCTCATCCTTTTCAGCGCACACCAATCTCAAATATGAAGATGTGGCCGCAACCTGAGGCACCCAACCAAGAGCCCATGTCATCTCCGTTCATGGAAATTACTTGCCAACGAAGGTCGAGCGAAGGTGAAGCTTCGACAGCACGGGAGCATCCTCTTTACCAAGCTGGCCCCTCGGACGACGGCTTGTACCACTGCCCCTTTGCGGGCAAGGAAGATTGCTCCCACAAGCCCGAGAAGTTGAAGTGCAATTACGAGTGAGAATTCTTGAAGTACCATAAACCTTGGAAAAACTAATCAAGAACCCTAGTAAACACCTGGACTCTCACCTCAAGCCATACCGTTGCAAGGTGTCTTCTTGTGTTGCCGTTCCATTCTCATCAACGGCATGTCTTTTACGGCACGAGAGGGAAGCCCACGGTATGCACGGCCACGGAGAGAAACCCCACCTGTGTTGGTTCGAAGAATGTGATCGGTCTGTCCCTGGAAACGGTTTTCCGCGCCGATGGAACCTATTTGATCACATGAAAAGGGTTCATGATCATACTGGACACGCTTCATCCAATGAGAGCAGTTCACCATCGCCTTCGTCGGCGAGCTCTTACTATCAAGGCTTGGCTCCCTTACCACTTCGCAAGCGTAGACCATCGAGTCCTTCCCAAGCAGAGCCAATGAAGCGGACCAAATCTAATAATGGGACCAAACCTCCAGCAAAGGCAAGTAAGCCTGTTTCATCCGCTAACCCTCCTGGAAAGCAACAGTCAATGCAGAAGTTGTGGCTCGAGCAGAAAGCAGCCATCAAAGCTCGCCTGGATTCCTTAGATCCACATGATGCCTGTGCATCGGAACAAATTAATGCGGACTATGCTTTGCTACAAAGTATTGGGTTAACTATCCGCCATCGGGTGACAGGCCAACCTGCTAACGCGTGAACTCTACATACCCATGGATTACTTGGAGTGCAATATGCCCTTCACATGATGATACAGAGCGTTCTGATACAGTAGCAATCTACAGAAGGAAGCCGCAGTTCACAGTCTGCGCATCATGACAACCGTCATGATCTCTTTTTCCTTGTTGGTTTCCCGTTGTGCCGGAGCCCAAGTGATTCCCGGATTTGAGTCATGGATTCTGCATGGAACACCTAACTCGGAGACCCATTGGATCTCCATACTAAAAGGGCACTCCCACCAGGGAACAGTTCTCAGGCCTTTTTACTGGCACAGAAAATTTCGTTGTAAAAGGAGGATTTTGTTTGCTTGAGTGATCATGACCGACGTACTTTCTTGTATTGATGCGGCTTGTTAACGTTCTGGTGGATCTCTTGCTGTGCTTGTTTGTCCATATGGTTCTGAAATATCCTGTAAGATCTTTGTGACTCTATCGTGTCGGCCTTTTGATATAAAACTTAGTAGTGCGGCTGTCTGACATAATTTTGGGGGCAGCTCTGCTATGTACGACATGAAGGAAAGCACAAAAGGTCGACGGTATAGTCATTTGGATGGTCATCAATATAGCAGCATCATTCACAAAAAGACACTGGCTGCGCAAACTGGCAGAAGCAAAAATCAAACGAACTGCCAACAGTTATCATCCCCCTTTCCTCCGGATTCGTCATCACGAAAGTGGAGACCGCTATGGTCAATATAGCCATTCTTAATGTTAGCTACCGGAAACCTTCGGAACGCCAGGTTGTAAGAGATGAGGTAGAGCAGTTCCTAAACATCGTCTAGAAGACCACAGGGCTCCAGTGATAGCGCTTAGCATGCCCGTGAGATTGTCCGCTCTATTAAGCTCTACATCATCCGACAACTATCAATGGATCCTAATGGGGTTCAGAACTAATGCTAGCGACGTCTAACCCACCAAGTAATGCCTTCCGATGTCATTCATCGTCGACATAAGTTCAAGAGACAGCTATTGAGACGGGGCTGACGCGGTGGCAGCACGGACCAATCAAATGTTACTCGTAGGCATTTCTAATACGTGGAATTCAGGAATCCAAACCATTGTCGTGGAAATAATCTTACATTGGAAGATGTTCCACCCTCGAACTCTGTTCATTGTCACCGCCGATGGCTGTTTCGATCCATCGCCGGGGTCACCGACCGAATATGCAAAGGGCCGCCTCATGCCCTAAATGTAGTGTGCAAGGGCGATCAAGTTTAGGTACTTCGGTACCATGTTACATCTTGGTAGATACGAGTTAGAACACCACGTTCGAACACTGCATTCGCTCGGCCACAAGTCTCCATGCCGTTTCCCGACTCGGTGGTATCTTATGAAGCAAAGCATATAAGTAGAGCAGCTTTACGAGGCACTGTAGCTTTCTTCTCCAGTCAGATTGACATAGTTGAGGTGTTTCCTTATTTGTCGCCATATCGCTATCTCTGCATCTTTAGAGCAATGCAAAGCATTATGAATGGCGATCTGCTAGATATCATCCCAACAGACTTCCACTACAGTGGCCAGATCCGCCGCTACTATATTGCTGCAGAAGAAGAAACCTGATTCAAGTCAGCTACTCATCCACAGAATAATTTCACCGTATAGGTTCGGTGCCTCTCCTTCGTGCTTCTATACATGGGTATTATGGTGGTTTATTGAGTCTTCAGTAACCGGTTCCGCACGTTTTGGCCGAGTATGTAATACTCCGCTGTTTCATATTGAGGATCAACTCTTCATGACTCTTTGGTAGAGCATATAGATACTATTTCAGGGAACCCTGGGGGGGGTGCCTACGCGATTCTTAACACAGAGTACCAGTGAAGAGACCTTTCAATTTTGGCCGTTTTATCTTTCGCCTAGGGGCGCTGGGTGGAATTTCTTTGCTTTCACCAACCAGCCAAGTACCATATTGATTGAACGAGTTAATTTTGCTCTCAGAAGTCCCCTGGCAGGTTTGTTTGCTACCGGTTTCTCGTCGACTATGATAGACCTCCGGTTATTTGGCGAATTGCTCAGATCTAAGTGACATTGCTGAGAGAATATTTCGTTCGCCCTCTTCATAGCTCAGCTGGTAGAGCGCAATTTCCTGGCGTTCATGAACGTTAGTATGGGGCCACTATTGAGGGCCCTGGTTCAATTCCAGGTGAAGAGAGACCCTTTGCAATTTCCAATTCTTCTTTTTGGTGTACTTCACTAAGGCGTACGCTTCACTCCCAAGCTTACCAAGTAGCCATCGGCATACGCTGCTGGTTGAGTGCCCTCTGAGCCTTGTGGATAGCGGATGGTGAAGCCTCAGATTCTTATCCAGACTGAAAGGCCTTGCAGATCCTTACTACTCACTGTTTCTCGCGTTCGAGTAAAGCTGGCTTCTTCTTGCCTGACAGCGATTCAGATTGCGTTCGTTAAGTCATCTACTGCGTCTCATGTGTTTGAATAAGGTTTGACCCGATGGTTCTTGAATACTCTTCATAGCTCAGCTAGTAGAGCGCAATACAAATCTCGTCGTTAATGGGCGGCGAGAGTCTATTGAGATCTCTGACTCAATTTCAGGTGGAGAGACCTTGGGGTTACATTTTGCTGTTTACTCGATGATGAATGCTGTGAATTTGCTTCTTGGGCGAGAAGGTACTAACTACCAAGCACAGAAGATTCATCGACGTCTTCACAGCTCAGTGGGTGATAGCTGCGGGGTTGATGCATGGCTTTAGGTACTTTTTGATGTACAGTCTAGGAAAGAGAACTTGGTACTGAACAAGTAGCGGAGCCATACCAAGCAAGGTATCTGACTTCACTTCCAAAGGCTAATGACAACCAGAATAGCGCTACGCTCTGGATGGCGATTCTATTGTTCAAGGTATCGCCTCCGGTAGACCCACTTCTCCTGATCTATTCCTCGTTGTCATTCTACTTTTGGGAGAGTATGGCCTCCCAGGAATATTGATAGCAATCAACCTCGTTATCTAGATGGTTAAGTCGCTCTTGACATCAAACTTTCCGGTTTCGATGATTTACCCAGGAGATAACCATCGACAATTGCTTGCGTTTTGTCTTGCAGCTCAGAATAAACCCTCCAACTGACCCTCATTCCTCAACAGCTTCTGCATATCCTTCCCCTCTAACCCCCAGCAAGGCTCCGGCCACTACACTACAACCTTGAGCTCACCCATTCACCACCTGCACCTCCGCCCTCTCGCCCCTCCGGACACTTGGCCCCCCTGAAGTCCGCGCTATCGCAGGATTGCAAGTCAGCTAGTGGCAGGAGTGAGGAAGGCAGCCTTAGTGTGATCGTGTTGCAAGACGTAGTCCGAGATTTCATGCGAGTCTTGTAGCGCGTAATTGTGGGAAAGTAAGGGCTCCCGAACTGCAGTGCGTGATGCTATGTCGATTCTCCAATCCTCGTGGTCATTGCCTTGCTAGTCGTGTATGCTTACACTGTTGCAATAGATTGGGCGAGCGACGTGTCCCATGACCCAGATTTCCTTGATCATGTGAGGATAGGGGGTCCGGTTACCTTGGACTACATACATCGTTTCCTCTCCTCCAGACCTTACCCCCCTTTCCAACATTGCGGCCCTCCCCCAGCCCTGAAACTCTTCTCTCACCAAAAAGCCCTTCCCCCTCCTTCCCTCCTTTCCTCCTTCCCCTCGTCCCCCCAACCCTCTCAACCCACACCAATCCCCCAAACCTATTCAAACACAAAGACCTTTCCACCTCTCAGACCACCCCCACCAAACCGAAACGCCCGCAGACGCTACCAAAGCGAGAACGGCGAGAACGACACCACCGGCACAGCCAAGAACGATTCTTCGAAAGAGTTTGCGAAAAGTGGGTTTCGCCGCTCGGTATGAGGTTTTTGAGATAATATACTGCTTTGTTTCCTACCTGCACAATATAGTGAATATTTCCCCGGCCCAGCCCTGCTTCATCGATATCTTCCCATCTCCATCGCCAGCAAGAAACACATGAAAAACGATAAAACCAGGCCCGGTAGGCCTAATGGAAAAATCCAGCATCACATCCCTTGCACTCAAGCCGACACAAGAAACAATTCGACCGCATGTCACAGTTCTACCATTTTTTCCCCCAACGCTTTCACACAAGCACAAACCAACTAAGAGTGTTTTTCTCGGTTGTTGCGAAGCAGGGCCAAATAGAAAGGAAATGGGATACGGGAGAGCTTGGAGCACCTCACCCAAATCAAGGATGGTTAAGGAGTTACAATCCCTTATTAGCCTCACGCTCGCCGGCAGCTGCAATACCTATTCGGCAACAGGAACTGCCCGGCCTGTGTATGCGGCGCGGAGGTAGCGTGTGTAGCTGGAGAGGGGTTTGGGGATGGTGGTGCGGTTGTGCGGTGGTTTGAGGGGATGCTGAGTATTCGGTGGTGGAAAGGGGTGGCAGGGTTGTGGAGGTGGGGATGCTGGGGATGGTGGTGGAGGTGAAGGCGGAAGTGCCGCAGGGGTATCTGGTATTATAGCGAGCACTAGGATGAGTATTGGAAAATTTCAATTCTACATCTCAGTGGATGAGGCATAGTAATCTTGATTAGCATCAATTTCTGCTGTGGGAGTACTAATACAATCACTCTCGCTATGCTATTGAAAAGCTCATGCCTAGTATCCAGCACCGAGAACCATGCGAAACAAGATCTTCCTTGACTCATAACAGGCGAACATAATTACCTATGTTGAACGTTAGCACTACACTCATCCTAACAAACCTTGTGGCACGCTACGCACCAGGAAACTGCCCCGTCTTTCCATTCAAGGTGCCTGTCCACCACTCATTCTCGGTCGCCCCTTTCTGCACAATCTCAATCACATCTCCCGTGGTAAAGCTTAGATCCCCCATGGCCTGCGCCTCGTAGTCGAACAGCGCCGTCGCCCTATCCGACGCCGGCATTCCACTTAAGCGGCTCGGCTTCGGTTTTGGCGGTGGAGGGGCAGCACCCTTTGCTTTTGCAGCGGAGCTCCATGAACTGCCTGTGCTGTTGGCGCGCGTGATGGCAGAGTCGCCATTGAGTGAAGGGGATGCCGAAGAGTAGGGAGGAGGCGGGTTGTCGACGGAGTCATGGGTTTGTCTTCTGGCTGATGCAGGGTCGTAGGACTTTCGACCTTCGATTGCTAGAGTAGTCTCGCCTGCGCTGCTTGTTGGTTTCCGACCTTCCAGTGCTAGCTTGCTGCTACCATACTTCGGCGGCCCTGGTTTCTTAGCGCCTGTTGTCTTGTATTTGACAATGGAGAGTGCTTCGACTTGGTCTTGGATGGAGCCGCGTTTCTTCTCGAAGGCGGCTTCGACATCAAGCGTTAGGTCGAAGTAGCCGATGTCAATGTTTTGCATCTTTTCATGGAGGGTGTAGAAGACATTAAGTTGCATATAGTAGAACGATTGGAAAAGGGGACGGATAAATTCGGCTTCTAGGGTGAACAACCTGGGTAGCTCTTCTTTTAGGAGGTCGTTGAAGTAGTTGAATTCCTGCGTTGCTTGCTCTACTTCGCTTTCGGCCTTGTATAGTGCCTTCTCGTCCTTTAACGTTTTGTCCTTCTTGTCTTGTATTTTCTTTAGATTGGCTCTGCGCCTGTCATAATCCAGCTGCTTGTGCTGCCGTTTGATAATCGATTTCTGGACAATCTTTATGACGCCCGAAAGCTCGTCTGCTGGCCCAATAACTCTTGCTTGTATCATTTCCAATTCCGGCAACAAAGTGGCTTGCAGGTCTTTCACGATGGCTTCATATTCCTCACAGGCCTGGATGCCTTCTGGATTGCCTTCTGGGATTATGGAGCTGGGGTCAGATACTCGTCCAGAGATTGGTTGGTAGATTTCCTGCACAGCTTTCGAGAACTCAATTTGATGATTCAACATGCCTGTTGGAACAGGTTAACCCCAGTTTACAGGCTTTAATCCAGCAGGAATTAGCTGACCATTGATGGCGTCAAAGTACCTGTTATTTTCAGTAGATATTTGTAAAATGCAGGACCTTTTTATGCTCACTTCTTCGACTCATCATGCAATTTCTTCGTCTCCTATACTCATATAGTTGTTAGCGCACATGCCACATCGAAAGAACTGGCGATCGTGCCTTTTCAAGCTCCTGGAATCGCCGCTCCGCATCGATGTAGACTGCATCCTTCGTATGCTCTCCCTAAGAGTGGAAAGCATCAGTGACTTTTCCAGATCTTGCTTAAAAGTTTTGGGGGATCATGAAAGGGAGGGCGCGTTTCATACAATGTTGAATCTCTGCTTCAAGGTTTGCGGCGCCTACTCGAAGAGTAGATTAGCAAGAATACCGAGTGCTGAGAGAGGCAGCAGCAAGTGTATCTATGCACATACTCGCACAGCAGCCTTGCCCAACCCCTTCAAACTCATTGTACCCCAGGTAACTTCAGAACTGGACAAGCCTGGGTTTCTATGGTAGTCGACTTTGGCGGATACGGTAGGGAGATGCTGCTGGAAAGTATGCTGGATTCAAAGTATATCCAGGTATAGCTTGGGTTGAGGCGCAATGCTGACGAGTCCCCGTTGCGACGTGACCTGCACGACCTGGGTCGACTCTTTGGAGCACAGCAGCGCCTGTGAATGCGGAGAGGGCGGAACGGTAGTACGAGTAATGGGGGCTTTTCGCGGTCAATGAGTCGGCGAGTAGTTCTATTCGTTAAAGAAGGGCGAGGTGCAGCTGTGCCTAGACGTGTCTTGCAGGTTCCGTCAAACGCTCTGTCAGTGAAAGAAAAGGCTCATGCCGGCTGACGGCATCGACAAGCACTATTTGATGGGCGCCTGGCCTAAAGAAGCGAGACTGACGGATTCGCGGCCTCGGTGGAAGCTCGAAGAGTTTGGGATTCTAGCATCGTTCACATCGTAACACGCACAAACCCCATCTGTGCTATAACATGCTACAACATGAACCTTCATACAATACACAGCATCATCTCACAGCATTGATAATACTTCCCTGATCCATTATCCGAGCTGGACCTTCAATGGTCTCACCAATAGCAGCCTAGTGCCGGAAAGAGGAGCGATTGGTTCAACGGGAGTGGCAATTATCTATCAGTCAGATTAGGGTTGCCAATCCACGACTCACTCCATCTTCCTACGAAAACACCTTCGTGGGTTTACAGCAGGCTTTGTCGAGATGTCAAACTTTGTCCCCACAACTATACGGCAAGCGGCGAGGCTGTCCTCCAGACGCTTGTCATGTTCGCATGGCTTGATCAGAAATTCGCCGCATCTTCGAACACCAGCAATTGCCACCAACAAAGCATTAAGACGACCATATGTATCAGCATCAACGGCGGACAAGGCACAAGTCAACGTCGATACTACCATAACGGCGGATCATAATGCCTTTATAGCACAAACGGGAAAGCTGCCTGAGAAGGTCAAGATGCCGGGTACAGATATGTCTGCAGATGTCATGATGAGCCCAGCAGCTGGAATACTCAAGCAGGCTACCGTCATGGACGAAGGAGCGCGACCCATCTACCTTGACATGCAAGCCACAACACCCACAGATCCGCGAGTCCTCGATGCTATGCTTCCTTTCTTTACTGGTCTTTACGGAAACCCTCATTCAAGAACCCATGCTTATGGCTGGGAGACGGAAAAGGCAGTAGAGCAAGCTAGAGAGCATGTTGCAAGTCTTATTGGTGCCGATCCTAAGGAGATTATTTTCACTAGCGGGGCGACAGAAAGCAACAATATGAGCATCAAGGGAGTTGCAAGATTCTTTGGAAGAGGAGGGAAGAAAAAACATGTCATCACTACGCAGACAGAACACAAGTGTGTTCTAGACAGCTGCAGACATTTGCAAGACGAAGGCTACGAGGTTACATATTTGCCAGTACAGAGCAATGGACTGGTGGACATGAAAGAGTTAGAGGCCGCAATCCGACCTGACACGGCGCTTGTCAGTATCATGACAGTCAACAATGAGATTGGGGTGATCCAGCCCATGGAAGAGATAGGGAAGCTTTGTCGGTCGAAGAAGGTGTTCTTCCACACCGATGGAGCGCAAGCCGTTGGAAAGATCCCCATCAGTGTCAATGACTGGAATGTTGATCTAATGTCTATATCTGCACACAAAATCTACGGACCTAAAGGAATTGGCGCTTGTTTTGTGCGAAGACGACCCAGAGTTAGGATTGATCCAATCATCAGTGGGGGAGGGCAAGAAAGAGGGTTACGGAGCGGCACACTTGCGCCTCCACTAGTTGTTGGCTTCGGAGAAGCTTGTCGCATTGCCAAGGAAGAGATGGCCGTAAGTTGATGAAACCGAGTAAACTGATACTGGATGATAACGTGTGACTGCAGTACGACTCCAAAAGAGTCACCGCTCTCTCGAATCGTCTTCTAAAAGGCTTACTCTCCCTCGAGCACACATCTCAAAACGGCGACCCCGAACATTTCTACCCCGGCTGCGTTAACGTCTCCTTCGCCTATGTCGAAGGCGAGTCTCTCCTAATGGCCCTGAAAGACATTGCCCTTTCGTCCGGGAGCGCCTGCACCTCCGCATCCCTCGAACCCAGCTACGTTCTTCGCGCCCTCGGAAACAGCGATGAGAGCGCACACAGCAGCATCCGATTCGGCATCGGGAGATTCACGACCGAGAGCGAAATCGACTACGTGCTGAAAGCCGTGACGGAGAGGGTCAGTTTTTTGAGAGAGTTGAGTCCGCTGTGGGAGTTGGTGCAGGAGGGGGTGGCGCTGGACAGTATTGAGTGGAGCCAGCATTGATTGATTGGGGAGGAGGGGTTACGATTTATGGTGAGTTTCAATTACTATCTTTACGGTGTATTGGAGCGGTGGGATTATTATAGCATAACTTCTTGGGGCTGGGCGTTGTGTTTTCTTGTACCTTACCTTACGCTTCGTACCACCGGTACTCAAAACGCAGTTTCCAAACGGTGAGCATGACACGGCAACCTTTGCAAAATTCGATCGAAGCCTCTGCTCTGAATGTAGCTCGAGTGTTCTATCCCCTCACGTTTCTCAGTACGGTGAACGAAGAACATCTTGGCGCCTGGAGAACACTGAAACCTCTGCTTCACGTCTGCCCAGACGCAGCTTAAGAATCAGCTGGTAGTAGTTTCATATATTCCAGATCTCGAAATAATTGCAAAACTCATATGTCCGCATGTCACTACTCCAGCCACCCAACATGCTTGCTCTATGGCTTCTCCCTTCACGTTGTTTCTCGTACCTCGAACCTTTCCTTACTCTCTAATCAGCGTACAGTTTCGCATCTATCATTCCAAAACTCTCATCCTAGTTGTTATATAGTACACACATATTAACGCATCTCATTAACATTGAAGTAAAAGACTACTATAACCCGGACGACCGGAATTGATAAGCTAAGCACGAACTACTCTTCTACTCCCCATAGAGATGCTGTGTCCGCCAGTTCTAGAGCAAGGGGGGGAAGCTTCGGTAGTTGTAGCAAGACCTGCGAGGTGAACCTGATAGTTTTCTGTTCGTTAGAAGATATGGCGATGCTGGAATTACCATTGGAAAGGCAATTGCAAAAGCCTTTCGTAGGAGCTGTAAGAGATAGATGTGCTAATCGAGTTTTTCGATGCAGACGTAGCGGTAGTACGAGTATGGTTTTCTTAAATGTTGAAAAGATTCAATTCCGTAGTTCAGAATAGCAGATAGCGCAGGCCATACTAACAAACAAGAATAATATTGTAAAATAAGACCATTTTTAATAGACCTCGGGCTGGATAGTTCAGTGGCAGAAGTCAGTATTTCACCAAACTTATCGAAATTTAATTTATTCTAATCATTAAGCAGTTCTTGCTTTGGGTCAATATCTCGCATGTAAGAGGTCCTGGGTTCAAATCCCAGTTCAGCCCTTTTTTTTTTGCTACTTCCATGTAGAACCTCTCGAATCTCGATATCCTCGAATCTACGAGGTGATGCAATAAAGTATTCGGAATGGCCACCGTACAACGTAGGGGGCCAACGTAGAATCAACGTAGCTTATCTATCACATAGGCCTTTATATCTATCTTTATGCGCGCTCGATCGTATTCGATTTTTATTGATTCATTAAAAAGATTTAGTTTAGGACTATAACTGAAGTCGCTAATAATCAGATTTAACTCAATTATTGATTATTATGTGTGATTGCAAAGTTTTGATGATTAAATTTACGCAGGGGTTCTATCCGTGCCCCCCACTTTCGCTCATCCTTCGCTTATCAAAACATGTCACTCAACGAACACGTTAACTGCAAATCTTAAAAAATTTGACGACAGTCACTTTCATGGTTAGATGTATATTTTAATTTCAATCACTTAACGTTTCTATATGTACAGTATCTGACGTTATTGCCCTTATATGTAAATATTTGCATCTTTGTTGATGTTCGCGTATAGTGCAATTGCGGTACGGTGGCCATTCCGAATACTTTATTGCATCACCTCGTAGATAATACCTACTCTTCAATCTTCATGCCCCGCAACCCAAGGAGGGGCATGTCACGTGACCTGTCCGTACGATGACGATGCCCTGCATAGGCGAGGGGCATTATGTCTTATTCACTAGGTACATAAAATCATCTTAAAGGATTTCTACAACTATAAAAGCACCGAATCCAATTCCCTGTTCATCTGATTTCATCTTCCGCAAGTGGAGATTCCGGCAAGTCCCTTTCTCCGCCGGAGTTAGGATGCCGGGGCCACTGGTTTGTTTTAGCATGCAATAAAGAACTCACAATGAATGGGAAAGTAATCGAGTGTTCCGTACACACTTTAAGCTAAATCTACGTGAACCGTGGGCAAGTGTCTCTTTACCAGGTTGATTACTATTCAAGCTGAATAATTCCATATACGGAGTACTATACCTAGCGTACCTTGCAGTCCTCGGCGCACTGGTATTCCATTTCCGACACCAAAATCCATTTACATCTTCTTGCATCTTCTGTCACTTTCCCATGTATCTACAACCACCGTTCCACTGACATCAATTACCTGGACAGCAGACTTGCGCTGGTCAGAACTTGCCCTCTACCTCCTCGCCACCACCGCTGAACTTTGAAGCCGAACGGCAAATCCGTCGATTTCACTATTCCACAAACGCCGCAAGATATATAACAAGCAAGACTTCCAATATCCAACATAGATTCGGTCAGCCGTCTTAAGCGCCATGATCCCGCCAGTCCCTATCTTGGAAGACTATGGCATGTCGCCGGAACATGGCTTTCTTCCCATTGAGCTTCCACTGGAGGTTCTCCCAGATCCATATTACAGGCGATGGGAGGCCGTAGTAGGAAATCTACAGGCTCTGATACTCAGCAGGAGGTTACGAGGCGTGGTGGACGGGATGCCGGTACTGTCGACGTGGAGGCTGCAACGTCGCGCAGAGCTGCGTCGGGCGTACAATTTGCTGGCATTCATGACACATGCGTATATTTGGGGAGGAGACAAGCCTGCAGAGGTATGCCAATGTTGTTGTGTGCTCAGCATCAATGGCTGCTGACGGCCACCCAGAGAGTCCCGTCTTCCATTTCGATACCTTTTCTCCAGGTCTGCAAATACCTCGAACTACCTCCAGTCGCTACATACGCAGGCGTTTGTCTATGGAACTTCAAGAAAATATTTCAAGACGAACCTATGGACTCCCTCGATAATCTGGCCACACTCACGACCTTTACGGGCTCAACCGACGAATCCTGGTTCTACTTGGTATCTGTGGCAATCGAAGCACGAGGAGCCCCAATAATTCCTCTCATGCTCCATGCAATCGTCGCTGCTCGTATGAACGACAGCAGAACGGTGACAGAATGCCTGCACTCGTTCGCAGAAAGGCTCGACGAGCTAGGAACTCTCCTTCAAAGAATGTACGAAAACTGCGATCCCCACGTCTTCTACCACCGCATCCGCCCCTTTC
>JAABUS010000505.1_pt1 | contig 98528 bp, 92 predicted proteins | sample 5560161 | NCBI WGS metagenome assembly JAABUS01 (sample SAMN10711885, study PRJNA513376) | rock metagenome | isolation source: Antarctica rocks | place: Antarctica: Victoria Land, Trio Nunatak nord | collected 2016-01-04
ACGATCAATCGAAACGAGTCAATCAAGACGTTGAACGCGAACTTAGAATCTACTGCAATTACATGCAGAACGACTGAGTCAAATGAATATCTATGATGAAATTCAGCGACAATTTCAATATCTTCTCAATCACTTCAATGATTCTCTTCTACTTCAATAAAGAATTTCACTCTCGAATGAGTTTCGATTCAGATACGACTGACTACGAAACAACTCGTGAACGACTTGAAGCTAGAAAAGCAGATAATATTGTCATTCAAATGAAAGAGCTACTGAGCTTCGATCGTCAACAATTGAAAAAGACGAAGCTGATCATCGAAGTTCAGATCAATAAACGTAGACGAAACGTCATCTATGAAGTAGATAACTGAGTTTGACTATCTTTCAGAAACGTCAAGACAACGAGACTCTGCAAAGATTTGAAAGACAAACAGCTGAGTCTCTATCAAATCACTGCGAAAGTGAGTATCTTCTATCATCTTCGTCTATCAGTCAGCATGAAGCATCTGCATTCGATGTTCAGCTCGAAGCTACTGCGATCGTATTCAGAAGATTCTCTATCAGAACAGCATTCAGAATCACTCAGATCAATCACTATCGAAGACGATGAACACTGAGAGATAGACGATATATTGAACTTCAGACGCTATCGAGGTCGAATACAGTACAAAGTCAAATGAACAGATCTAGATAGAGACGACGAATGATACTATGTCGATAAAGAGAAATTCAATGACTCAGAGAAAGTTTTGAACGAATTTCATAAGCTATATTCAAACAAATCGCGCTAAATATCGAAATAACTATCAACAAAAGCGAGCAAAGAAACTACATTCATGCGAACATGAATTTTCGAAGAGAAAGATAATGTTACGAGCGTATCAAGACTGAACAAGGCTGAAGCTCTAATCAATTCGCAGTGAACGCTAGCGAGTTCTCTGCGTAATGATTAGAACTAATCAGCGAGCTAGTCAGATATGACTCAGATATGACTCAGATATGACTCAACATTCTTTTTCTTTCTCAACACTCTTTTCTTTCATCAACATCTTGTTCATCTACATCACATTCTTTTCGTGTCACAAACACATCTCTTTCGAGTCTAGCGCAGTCTCTGAACATTACATAAATAGAAGCTCTTGTATCAATCTTCTTCTGTATTCTTAATATTCAGTTATAGCTATCTCTAAAGATCAAGCACTATTCAACCCTGACTTTCGCTGATTGACTCACCTAGGCACGATTCTGACAATGAGAGAAGTCAAGAAGACAAGAATAGTAAGAATGTCACAGATGACATGTATCAAATTGTACGTCAGATCGAGTGCTCAAATAACTATCTACTTCTTTCTTGAGACGAAAAAGATTTGATGAGACTTGTTACTTCGATTCTCTCTTTCTCAGATGATCTTTTAAAACTTCACTTGAGAATAGATTGATCTTGAAGATGTACAGAATTTTATGTTTCTTTCAAGTTGTCTTTCGAGATTATTGAATATTGATATGATCGTCATCATAGTCGTATTAGTCAGTCACTCATGAGTATACTTTAAGTTCTAGTGTATCACGCTCAAAGCAAGTGTTTCATTATCTTTCAACATCTCGACTATACTACGAAGCTATTCTAAACAAGAGCTCGTTCATGCTTCAAATTGAAAAAGCTCATGTCTGCTTCTCTTGTTCAGACGACGAAGAAATTGACTCACGAGTGAATGTCTGTTCTTGCATATCGTAATAATCGTCAACGAGCTGAAAGTCTGAACTCGAGCTTATCAACTTGACATGTTTCACTCATTTTTGATGCATTCGTTCGTCAACGCGTCGAAGTAGCGTCAGCTTAATCAATTGCCTTCTATCGAAATATATCATCAAGAGAACGTGAACGTGATCATCGAATACAAGTCTTCTCTCAATGTTCATGATAAGCTGATAAACACAGCGATCATGCTCATCGTAGTCTGGCAAGAAGCGAGAATCGTGACTGAAAAATACTGAAAGTCGATTTCATTCTTGATAATAGAGTCGAGTGAAGGCGAAGCTTATCGTTGCTCAGAGAATGAAATAGACATTCTTCAACTTCTGAAAGTAGAATGCGTTTGACTCGTGCAGATCAGAATCATCTCATGACACATGTTGATGCAATACAACGAGTGAGTTGCACGTTCAAAGCAAGAAGTGAGATGAATGACAAAGACGAAGAGCGTTGTGTCATTCATCTTTCTTGAAAAATCGAAAATGAGGCGAATCTTCAAGTCTATTATAAATGATCTCGAATGTTCAGTCGAACTTTGATTGCAAACTCTCGACTGACTCTGATTTGTCAATTGTCAAGTCTGACGTGAGTGTTGTCTCAGAGTTCTCACTCTTGACAGACTTCGATTCAAGTAGATCTGATGCACAGATCAGTTCAGCTGCACAGCTCTTGAAAGACTCTAGATTGTTGATCTCAACGTTCATCTCAGATGTAGTCTCGAATTTCTCACTCGTATCAAGTTTCGCGTCGATAAGCTGTACTCAGTTGAATTCAGTCGTGAGACTTTCAGCATTTTTGAGCATCAACATCATCGAAGAAGAATTGCGTAAGCTTGACTTGATGACAATGTCAGTCGTTGATCTCTCAGAGAGTTCTTCACACTGATCTTCGACAACTTTGCAAAAAAGTCTGAGAACTTCTGTGTGTCAGCGATGACAGCACTTGAACTGACTAGCTGCTTTATCTTCGTCAATCTTTTGACTCTGCTGTCTTATACACTTTTTTCAAGAATGTTTTGATTGTGTTCTTTTTTAAGACAATATGTGAGAATTCAGATCAGTTTTGATACATGTAAAGTTTACAGATACTCTGATCTTATCAAGTCAATCATAAGCTATGTTGTTCAATGAAGTCTAAATTGCATTGTCAATGCTTGCTTTAAGAATGTGCGACTGAATCATCTTCGTCTTGCTTGAACTTGAGTCTCATGTTTGCATTCAATCAAACTCAATACTCAAGATGAGAAGAAATCGATTGTCAAAAATGAGACTGTATTCACTTGCTTACAAGATTGAAGTATCAAGATGAACTACTTCATCATTCTAATCAGGCATACATTTCTCAAAATCAATAGTGAAGATGCAGAGTTAATCTTTGTGTATCTTCAGATGTCATGATTATAATTGTAATGCATTGATTCTCTGCAATGCAGACTTTCAATGCTAGATCAATGAAGAAAGATAATCTGTCAGTAGCATGATTTTAATATTGCAAAGTCAGAGAAAAAAATCGAAAGTTTTGATTTTAAAGAGAACAAAGTCAAATCTGTCGAGACGAATCAGATTTCAAGTTTCTTATCAATTCAGTGAAGCTTGTGCTATTGATGTCAATCAACTTGTGAAACATGATCTAAAGCATGAGTTAAAGTGTGTCAAGATTGAGAGTCAAGAGAACTTCGCTATTACAAATCTATTGATCATCTTGTCGTGCTTGATTAGCTCTTTCGTCTCTGCTCTGTTGAGCATATCAGAGACTTATTCAAATCTTCGAGAAGTGCTATACTTGTTTATGAGACTAAAGCTGCATGATCTTTGACAGAAAGACAACACAGACGAAGTGAAGTTTGAGACTCTGAATCGTTCTTAACGCTTTGTGCAATCTCACATCTCTGATGTAATGTCACTAGAAAAACGACTTTGACTCAGACTGTAATTTGACTTTCATCGACGCATCTGAGAAGGCAGCAAATCAACGCAGCCGAATTATATAACAGATGTACATATGAACATGTGAATCAACAATTGAATTTGAACAATCTTGCAGTCTGCAGATGAGAGAAAGCGATGCGAGCTTGAACACTGAAAGACGACACAATATTTATCTATAGTAAGATATGAATTACTGTCACTGCTATTAAACGTGCAGACTTATTCATATTCTGCGTAAAATCTGTAACAGTTTACTTGTAAGAAAACTGTTCATCATTTATCATCATATTCATCACATACATCACATACATCAATGTTTAATTCAAAAGAAGAAATCAAGTTGTCACTCGAGAACGTTTTGTATCTTCGAGAATCTGAGTCTTATGAGTTTATCGCTGATACTTTGTTATTTGAGATAGACAGTATATCTCATCTCTGCTGACATTATTTAACTGTTCACAGAACATCAAAATTTCTGATTCAGAATTTGCTCAAGATGATAGCTTAAATTGAATTGCAGCAATCGTCATATTGTACTATGAATGCACACTTGAAGAGCTTTTCAATGATCTTAGTCTTACTTTATCGACACAAAGTAGTCACAGAATCAAGAGTCAAATCATCTGACAAGACGAAGTGATTTCAGATGATCATGCAAAGATGATTCTGCTTGAGAAATTGAAGTCTAAGAATGATGACTTGATGCTTCTTCTTTCGAAGAAATACTTTCTAAAAGATCGAGTAAAGCATCATCATAACTTAAGTATTATCATCGTATTAACAAGATTATACAGAAATACATGATTCTGATGATAGACGTCGTGAATCGTAAATGAGTCTGAAATCTGAAGCAATTCTTCAAAGAATATGTTCTGTTTACTGTATCAACGTCAGAAGACATGTCAGCTTCGAAGAGAACTTATATGATGAATCACTTTCAAATTGCATGTTTCGAGTCACAGAATGAATCTATTCATCATTTTGAAGTCTTGAGCGATAGTGTGCTTGAGCTTCTGTTAGAGTATGTGCTTAGACATCTCAAGTCAGTATTGACATACAAGTACGATGAAAACGATAATGTTAAAATCATCAAGATATACAACAGTGCATCTAATAATCTTATTTTTAGCATTGCAAATGAAGAAGAAAGACGACGATGATGATGACAAAGAGAAGTAAATCTTGATCTTTTGAGAATCGAGATGATGTTAAGCCTTGTTGATGTTGTTCTGAAGAGAGCATTTCATCATTTGTTTCAGCGAGAACGCTAGCGACGAGTGAAGCGAAGATTAGAAAGTTTTGCAGTTTGCATCTGATGCTTGAGTTTTCAAGTTAAATGTTAAAGCATGAACTTTTAAGACTTGCAAGAAAGTTCACTTCTTCGTTGAGAGCAGAAGTTGAGTGAAGACAATGAATTGATGATCTTGTCTTGACTTCGTCTCAATACGCAGTCACTTCGAAAAGATTTGAAGAATTGCTAACAGACGAGAGAAAAGCGAATGCTACTATTTGATAATAAAGTCGTTGCTTTAGTCACTCAAGCATAGCAAACTCTGCATGAAAGTTGTAGTATGACTACTTACAGCATTCATTAGAATAATTATTGACATCAATATGAGCTGACGATCAGCTCAGATGATACTACGCAGACGAATCTCTCAACACAATACAGATCATATTTCAATCTTCGAAGATCATCACACGTCTCAACACTCTCTTTTCTTTCTGTCTTTTTTCTTCATTCTTCGCAGTAGATCTCGTGAAGATTCACTCTTTTCAATCTGTGTAAAATGATCACTTGCAGTCTCAAATTTGATGTGTGTACTTGTCTCTTTCTTCGCTGACAGAGCTGACGTGATCGTTATTTCGAGCTTTTTCAGAATTTCAGAAATGATTGAAAGCGTCTCATCATTACTACGAAAGAAATCGAATCTGCGCTCTCAATAAATATTCGAATATTTGTCATCACGCTTCGACATAAACTCGACTGAATCAACGACATGAGCTAGAATTCAAAAGATCTTTTGATCTTCAGTGAAATTGATTAGAGATGATATCATCGTTCAAATGAATCAGATCATATGTTTCATGATCGCTTGTATATTGTTGCAGAAAAAGTCGTTCAATAGCGAAAGAAAGTCTCTCAGATAGTTTGCTTCGACTGAACAAGATTTATTGAACTTGTAGAACAAGAGTCGTAAAAGAAACACAAAGACAGCTAAGCTTAACACAATCTGAGCAGTCGCTTTCTCAGAACAAAGATCGTGAATCAGTCTTCAATACAGTTGCTTGTCATCTTCTGATATCGCTCACGCGTGAAGTGCTCGAAGAGCTCGATCGTGACAGTCAGAACTTCATACAAGAAGTAAAAGAACATCATTCTCAGAATGACTCAAAGACAAGAACTCATGATAAGAATGTACACTGCGTTCATCAGCATTAATATTGTAAATCTCTGAGAGCTGATCATTGATCGAAACACTTGAATGTCTTTTACTTGTTGACATTCAAATTCATTCAGTACTTGTGATGAAAGACTCTTCATTGTTTGTCAGCGTTATTTCACTGAATAGAATTACAACTTTGTATCAAGTCTGAAAAAGCAATTGACAAGAATCTACTGAGATTTGAGCTTCATTTCTGAACATCTTTGTGAGTTGTTGAGTGAATTTGATTGAGATCTGTGATCTTGACAAAAATTCGCGATCTTGAGAGAGCTTTTTGTAGTTTAAAGAGATTGCATGTATCGAATTGCTGCGCGATAGACGTTTGAACTTCACAGACAAGATCATAAAGAATCAAGTTGTTTAATGATGTAAGATCTGTTAAGTCTGAGTTGAATTTGCTTTGATCGCGTGTCAAATCGTTGTCAGAGACGCAATACAGTTCGCGAAGCAACAAGAGTATTTGCAGTTTTACTTCTTCTCGATTCTTTCAATTGATGATCTGAAGATGAAAGAGCAAGAAAAGCTCATGTAGATGTTTTACATCATTCATGATCTGTTGACATCAAATTTTCAGATCTCGTTGAATAAGCTCATGAGCGACAGAAGACTCGAAGTCTCTCAGCATGTTCAAGCAGATGATGAGAGCGTTTCGTGCATAAACTTCTTGAAGCGTAGAAGAAGAGATCTAGAAATCATCAGCAAACTGTGCTTCAAATAAAGAATGTCGAGAACGTTGTCTCAAAGAGATAATAGAATTTCAACATCTTAAGTTGAGCAATGAGATCATTCTTTCTTGCAATTTGTCGATAGCATCACGCAGCGTCGCGATTCTCTGTAGAAGAATCTGCGTGCAGCGCGTTTTCTAAGAAGCGATTCAAGATCTTCTTTCTTGCAACGAGAATATCGTATACTTCTCTCTTGCGACAGATTAATTGTGTTGAGTCAACATTCTCAATCATTAATTGATCAGTCTTCAAAGAGATTTTGTATGACGAAGACGTGTCGTAGACAACAAGATTTCAAGAATCGTGATATTTGCATTTGATATGAAGAACAGTGATTTCGAATTTCAGAAGTCATGATTTGATGTCAAGATCATCATTCATAGTTTGAGTAATTGAGAAGTGAACAATCTTTCTAGATAAAGAGAAAAGCTGTATGATCTTCTAAGAAGATGATTAGAGCGTGAGTCATCGTAACAGAAATAAAAAGCGCTCTCATCTCTGCAGTCTCATTACTATTCTCGTCATACAGTACTCTCAGTTTATATGCATTCTCAGCGTACAGTACATTTAAAGACTCAAAGTCAATGATCTTTTGAGAAGCACTCAGTTGAAGCTCTCTCAAGATTTTGATATGAATCGCGTTGTGCAATTAAGAAGACTTAAACATCATCAATGATTGAAACAAGAAGATTCTCGATTTGCAAGTGACTTTGTCTGAAACAAGACGTACATCGCACTGAAAAAAAGGCAGAAAAAACCTGAAGTAATCTTTACAAGCTGCATGAGAAAGACTGCATAGTTATAGAGATAAACATATGCATTGATAATTCTTCTCAATCTGATTTGATCAGAGTCGTCGATCAGCGATTCACACAAGCACACTCAACAGAGAAAAGAAAGCGAAAGATGCTCGATCAATGATACTGAATATACGAATGTGACATCTCAGTCAAGCATGCTGAGACGCAGTCAAGAGAGAGTATCGTAATGTAAGACAGCATGAAGACGTGAAAAAGAGTTTGAGAAACTTGATTAGTCTAACAACTTAGATCAAAGAGTATCTTTCTTGATTTCAATGAGATCTGTCAAAATGACACATTCTTCTGTAAATGTTTTTGCAGCATCGTCTGACTTCAAGCATTGATGTCGTTATTGACACGACATTCTAGCATGACGATAAGAAAAACTGAGAGATGACGACTCGTGCAAGTGCTAGAAAGAGCGCTCGAAAGAAGATGACATCTCGCTCAAGCTTCTGCAAGAATCTTTGCACGAAACGATTTCGTGCAAAGATTCTTGCGAAGTGACTAGATTCTATTGATTATGAGCGAGCAGCGTTTCACTGATCTTATCAATATCAAAAACATGAGCAGCTCAGAGCAATCAACTCTCTTCATCATATCAGATCATCAGCAATAGATCAATTTCGTCAAACAAAAAGTGAAATTCACACGGCATGCAGTATCATGATTTCACTCAACTCATGTATTTTTGCGTGTGCATCTTTTCAGTCATTATGCTGCTATTCATCTAATCATTCATTCATTTCATGTTCAACAACATCAAGAGCAGATCTTTTTCTCATCTTTCTATGATTATTTTCTATGTTGCACACATTCGAAGTCTGTCATCACGTCATCACTGATTGTCGAACACGTTCAGATCATCTACGACATTTATTATCAATCTGAGCAATGAGACTTCTCGCCTAAGATTTCGTACGTATCAAAGAAGCATGAAGATTGTATCTCTCTTTCTAACTGACATGAGACAGAAAAGTCATATGTCGCTCTTGAAAATTGTCTTGTGAGCAGATCATAGAAGCGAGACTTGATGAATCAAGACGTTCAACATTATCAAATCATCAGCGAAAGTCATAATCATTCGCTTCTAACCTCGTATTTATCACGACGCAAGATCATGTCGAAGCAAGATTGATTGATCATTGACTCTTGATTTATATCTAAGAAACAAGAACACTAGACGCGAGCATGATAAAAAGCAATCAGAAGCAATAGCTGTAGATTCACTATCTTTTCTTGATGATAATGCTGAATTTAACACGCTATTTCAGAATGACAAAGAGAGATTGTTCAATGATGTTAGTAATGATCGATGAATACGCTATATGCTTAGATCATCTCACGAGTTCACGTCAAATGAGATAGATGAAATATGAGAAGTAGCAGAACAGTCTGAAAATGAATTGTCATTGAAGCTTTTTCTTTCTTTCGCATGAGTGATCTTGTCGAGTACTGTGACTTTTCTCTTCAGTTACTCGTTCATATTCATTATGACTTTGATTTTAGATATTCTCATCTTAGTCATCTGTATCTCTTTTATAGACAATTCAACTGACTTTTCTCAACTATCACGTAGTCATCATTGATCATCATCTTTGATAGATGATGAATGAGCAGCGTGCACAGATGTTCTGTCGAAGTCGAAGACTAGAATCTTCGCGCACGCTATTTCTTATTTATTACTGTCACGTAGTAGCAAATAGAGAATAGCGTGCACGAATCAAATCTCATACAGACGAAGCTAAGACTGCAGAGATAGCGTCTTTAATGCTTTTCTTTTCAAGCTGCAAGCTCATCATCAGCACAATGATATGAAATCATACGCTGAGCTGACATCTCTGTCAGATTTCTTCTTGACAGTTAGTGTAGAAAACATTTGCAAGCAGTTCGCTTTTTCGTTCTCGATGTTGAATGTCTCTTGAATCGAGATGCAGACTTACGTTGAACAAAAAAACGTAAAGAGAAAGCAGAGACTGTGCGAAGTGAGCGAAAATGTCTAGTACTCTGAAGACATGAATTGTCTTGATTCGCTCATAGCATATGAAGCTCATCTACAAATATTGATGCATTAGCGCAGAGAAAAGTTTCTCTTGTGCTTACTCAACAGTCTAACGCACTAACGATGTCATCGATTCATTGACTCGACAGTATTAGCACAGAAACATGTACCTCTCGCATTTCATAATCGATGTCAGCTCATAATCGTGAAAACATCTTTCAAGATGATCGACATTAAGAAGCGAGTTTATTTGAATGATTCAAAGAATCACGTCAGACAGAAGCTAAATCTGCAGAGTAGAAAGAAGAATGAGAGTTTTTGTACATTTGAGATGAGATTGTCTCTCATTTCTATTCTATTTCTCAGAATGAACTAAGAAAACAGATAGAAAATTTGTGAGAATGTTTATCAATTCAAGCTTTTCTTCGATTCTCAGATCAAGTGAAATGATCTAGAATCGATCATGATTGCTGCTCAAACTATGATTAACGAGAGATGTTGAAAAGAGAGTTTGAAGTTGACAGATACAAATGTCATTCTGAATGATTTGTTGAAATGAAAATTGTATCAACTGCATAAAGCGATCAAGAAGAAGAGCAATAGATTCAAAAAGCAGATTAGAAATGATATTTGTGACGAGTCAATGAGTGATTGCAAGACTAATCTCTGTGTCTGTAACTGTCAAGTTCTTCACTCATGTCAACAATCTCTCGATCTCAACGAAATTTGACTCAGTGAAAGTTGCAGCAGAGAAAGCAGCAAGAGATAAAAAGTAATAACGATGAACATAAACTGTGACTTGCTTTGAGTTGCGATTGACAGCAATGCGCTTTCATCTTTCAATTATTTATCTGATTGTCTAGTTATCACGCACTGTTCTTAGATTATCATTGATCAAAAATCGAATCTTGTTTTACATGATTTACACACTTCGCTTCACATTTCTTTGCACATGAACTAAGTGAATGCTTATCTCACTTCAGCATCTCTCTTTAAAGAATATTTGCAGAACTATCAAAGATTGTCACTTTATTCACAATCATTCTTTGTAGCGATTCTCATACTTTTCTCACAATGAGTGTCACAACAAAGATCTTAGAGCGTGACGATGACACTAACAAGTCAACGAAAAGAAATGTAGTTATTGTTGAATACACTGACAATCTCTACGATGAGACAATGAGAGAAGAGATCAACTATCGAGGTCGAAAGTGAGTACAAATCTATGATTCATGACGATAAATTATCTCAACAGACAAGGTTTCACTTCTTTGAAGATCTCAAATTCAAAAATTTCAAGGCAGAAATTGACGTCGACAAAGTTATTCAAGGTTCAGAAAATTCTTCAAGTGAAAAAGCGCTCATACTGATGAGTTGTGAAGACTGAGATGAAGCTGTCATGAACATGAGCTTAAGCGAGAAGAGCATCTTGACAATCTTGAGATACATGCATCTTTAATTTCAACACACATCTGCTAACTTCTGTGAGACAGTGATTATGCCTACGATGATATGTAAGTCACATTGTCGTGAATCTCTATTTATACAAATCACAACATCTGCTTTACACATCATAGACGAATGATCAAGTGAGCATCGCTGATAGAAATCTTTCTTCTGCAACAGCAACTTTTCAGATCTTATTTTCTCAAGATTCAAATTGATTTTGTAAGTTGAATGATTCACGCTCAAGCTCTTTTCACATGACTGCAAAGAACTGATTTATGCACGTTTTTTTAGTGAGCTTCGACTTATAGACATCACGCGCGCCATACACGAGCATCAGCATGATGCAACACTATTCTCGAGAATACTTCAAGTAAATCAAGAGAAGTAGAAAAAGTTGTCTTGAAAGATAGTTAGGCTGAGAAATTATCGAAATGAAAGACTTTGATGATATTGAGATTTGAGAGAAATTTAATTCTTTTGTCGACGCTGTATCTTCATGCATATCGATACTTGCTGTGAATTCTTTAGCAATTTTGACGTTCTCTGACAACGCTTTTCTTATTACTCAAGCAACTGATGCGAATTTATCTATATTAGCTATATGTATAAGACTATCATATATTGAATCACGTTGTATTCAAACAGACTGCGCAGAAGTGATCATAGTCTGAGTACACATGAATGATTAATCGTTTGCTGTCGACAGCAATTTGTACAGATCAAAGACATGAATTAAGTAGATATATGAAGATATTGAGCAAGACAGAATATCTTCAATCAGAGCAGTACTTCTACATATATCTTCTTTCACTCTTGTATCTGTCTTGTTCACAATAAACGAACGAGATATTCTTCGTGACGTTGAGAGACGCGCTGCACTTCTCGTCATTTCAGTTGACAAAAAAGCATTCTTACTGAAATGATTTGATGAATTTTCGAATCAATATTGAGCAAGAAGAGTCAGTGATCGACTTACTCATAGCAGAGTCTACGAAGAAGAGAGAGCGTTAATTTTGATAGAGACATCGACAACGAGTGACATAGATGACGATCAGAAATGATTCTTGATAGCGTTCGATGACAATCTTGAAGAAAATGAAAGATGTGACACGATTGACGAAGTCGAAGAAGATGATGATACTGAACTAACTATGATGTAAGACGACGAAACTGAGAGTTTAGTATCATGATGAAAATTATCGAGAGTGATCTTTTGATGAGAAAAATCTCTTTGCTCTGAGTTTTCTGAGTCAGCGTAAAGATCAGCGCTCGCAAGTTGAGTGATCTTGTATAATAGAAGAAGAAATCTCGAGAATTTGCGAATTGAGACTAGAACAACTCACAATGACATTGATGCAATCGATGAAAGCTCAAATGACTTGCTTGTACTGCTTTACAATATTCAATTCGAGATCAATCTGTCTCTTACATCACTCAGTGATCATCGAAGCATTTCGTAGAAATCAATTCGCAGTTGCATTCTTTCGTGATTTCTGTTGTGATCTCTCTCGTGATTTCTTTGCATCTGCATTTTTGAGTTTCTTACTCTTGAAAGTATTTGATGATTGAGACAGAAGTTGTGATTCATGCTTCTGTGATGACTGTGATGACAGTTGAGATTTGAACTGCTGTGATGATTGTGATGACAGTTGAGATTCGAGCTGCTTTCGCAGTGCTAGCGTAGACAATCAAACAGACTTTTCTGAACTATCACGTAGTCATCATTGATCATCATCTTTGACAGTGAGCAGCGTGCACAGATGTTCTGCAGAAGTCGAATGCTGAAATTCTTAAGCGCGCTATTTCATTTTGATTACTACATTGAAGTAATCAAAGTGAAATAGCGCGTATGTTCATCACTTCTGCTTTTCTTTCTTTTCAAACGATAAACACAAACGAGAAGCAAGCAATCATCATCACTTCGCAGATGACACATAGAACTACATGAGACGTGTACTTTGAAACTTTGTCTTCGCAATGAAGATGATATCAAGCTATCACTAGAAAACTCTCTGTTCATGCTTGAAGTTGAATGATTTCAAAGATAGCTCTGTCTGCATGCGTTCATTGCAAAGTGACTAATAAAGACAATTCTATGACTGATGATCATTCGACTTTCATCTACTTGAAGCTTCTGACGAGTGTGAAGAATTTCTAGCTTCGATGCAGTTGATGACTTTTCAAAATGATTGATAGTCGATGATTATATATGTCTATCAAATGACTGTTTCTGCACAATCTCTACGCTTTACTCTGATTGTCTTCTTCGTCTTGCTCAATCATCTTTCGAAGATTCTCATGAATAAACATTCGACTTCGTCTACTTCTTCTTCTTCGTCAGTCAGTGCTGACGAGGTAAGACTCTTCATTGACTCATTTACTGATCAAATTATCAAAGTCAGAATATTCAATAATAGAGTCTTTGTCAAGTCTTTAACGCATGAGATGACATCTGAAGAGAACGAGAATTTCGGCTGAGAGAATTTCGATGAGACAATTGAAAGTGATGAAGAGAGAAAAGATGATAACAAATTTGACATGTTTCAACGAGTTACTTCAAAGTCGAACCTGATTTCGCGATGCTCGCTGCTCATCACTCTGATACACGAGAATGATTGAGCATCAGCGCTGCAGAATGCAGCTTTGCGTTGTGCTTCAGCAATTTATCGATCTAGCACATCAAACGATTCTATTGTCTTCTCTCTGCAAAAGAACGTTCAGAAATTTCTAGAGCCGTTCATTATGATTATCTCTAATACTTATTCTTTAGTATCATCTCTTGACAGTACTCAAATCAACATGTTTTCTAAGAAGCTAATTGAATCTCTACAAGATAGTCTTCTCTGAAAACGACAAGTCAAAAGTTCGACATTCAATGTCATCAAGCATAGACACATCGCTCATGATATTAGAAATCTTCAAAACTATTCTAGCGAAAACAGAAACTCTTGCAGTATTCATTTCGACGCTGATTCTCAAAACTATCATCAGAGAAAATGATAAATTAGCTGAATGAATGTACATAGCTGACTTATTGCTGTTATTGCGATATTTGAATAAGATGACTTACAGCATTTGCATTTTATTTGTGAAGCGAGATCATTTTTATGCGAGTTCTCTTCACAATAGAACTTCTCTTTTCGAAAGCGAATCAAGACTGAGATTTCATCTTCATGAAGCTTTCGTTCTCATTTAACAAAAACACAGATTGTCAGTTATTGCTGCACATCATTCAAGTATTGCAAGCTCACAGATTTGAAACACTATCGTCGAGTTTCAGTAAGTTATCTGAATCAGACTTTTTCAATAGAGAAAGAAAATGTCAACTATTCATCTTATTTCTAGTTAAAGCTTCGACAGTCGTGAAGAAATCGAGAGTAATGCGCTCGTATGCAACAGTTGTCTTGCTTCGTTTCTGACTCAATGTTGTATTCTCAAGTGACGCAATGATCTCGTCAATGTCATGATGCAGAAAGAGAAGAGCGAATCGATCGATGCACTCGTACTCTTTACTGCCTTGTTCTATCTTTCTGCGACTCTCATGCAATCAACGAGTTCGTGATATATTTTCTATCTTCGATTGCTCAAATATGTGCAACTTGATCGACCAAAGCTGTTCATATGACGAGCGAGAAACGATTAGCTTTTGAACGAAGTCACGAGCAGCCTCGATCAAGAGTTGCACTCGAGTCGCATCATTGATCTTGATCTCATTCGTGAAGTAAGAAAGAGCGATGTCTTCGAAAGATGACAGGAAAGAGTTAGATAAAGTTCGCGAAGATGTGAATTTTCTAGTTGAATGTGATCTGGTTTTAGAGACTGTCGAACGTTGTTCGATCAAGTATTGACTCGAGAGAAGCGAACACGAGTAGAAAGACGTTTTCAAAGCACTAGATGAATTATCTAGCAACTGCAAAAGCTTCTGCTGATCTGTAGAAGAATCTCGAGCAAGAAATCTTCGAAAGCATGATAATAGTCGCTGAATCTTTGTCAGAATGAATCATCAGTAAGTACAACTGAACTTGTCTCTGATTGTAGAATAAAGAAAGAAGACGAATTCTCTAGAGTCGAAATCAAGACTTTCTCAAAGTTGTTCGCTATCGTGTTCATTGTTGAAGCTCAGATTGAGCGAAAGGTAAAGAAACGTGAGATTCAAGAATTCAAATGTGTTCTCATTTTTTCAGATCAGAAATGTAATGAGCTGTGTTGAAATAAGTTTGATTTGTCAGCACAGTATAGCTGAATGCGACAGTGAAGCGACAGTACAGCGAGAATCATTCTTCTTGAAGACATTCTATTCTTGACGACAGCAGAATTTCTACGAGAATACGATGAACACACAGCAGCAGTGATAGAAGCAAGAGCTTGACGATCATACAGCAGAAAGATTACAAGATCTACAGCAGTGAGATTGATTTAGAAAGAGAGTTGAAAGAGCGAGCTTTGATTCTTGCTAACGAAACGTTGACTACAGCAGCGAGAATGTCTAGTGTATTCATATTTGTTCGCCTCGCTACTTTGTAGCCAAAGCAAGTCTCAGTCTTTCACAATGCTTGATGTTGAATTCATCTAAAGGCATCAGCACTATGACAGTGATAAGTCAATGAAGTTCAATACTGATTCATTCTCATTCTCATTTCAGCGTTCTGTTTAGAATTCATGTACTCTGATACAACAATTGATATTCTTCTTCATTTTCTATTCATTTGCTATTCTCATATGCTGTGTTCATCAAGACATACATAAATCTCAAGTATTTCGTCATACTTTCTTTCTTCTACATTCAAATTCTTCATCTTTTAACATAACATTCACTTCTATCTATACATCACATTCACTTTGTTATGATTGTATTCAACCTGATGATCAGCTCGATTATCAATCTTATTGTCAATCAACCTCGAAGTCAATCTCGTCGCCAGCCTAGCATCTGATCTAGTTATTCGACTAGGTAACATCTTGAGTCAGTATCATCGACACAGTCTTGACAACATCGATTCTCTGTGTCACAACACTTTTCTTTCGAAACTAGCGCTAGATTCTTAGACTTCTGCCTTCTGCTTAAATAGTTGTTGCAGTACTTTCTTTCTTCTGTAGCTTTAAACTCTTGTTATAGCTATCTCTATGCACTACATCACGACAGTGTGAATAGATTCTAGGTACGATTTCAACATTATACTAAGAATTCGTGAATCATACGATACTGATATCTAAATTCATTCAAGATACTCAGCGAGACGAAACGAGTCTAAAGAAATCTGTTTATCTGATGATTGATCACTTCGCAAGGCTGCTTCAATGACACTCACATAGTGAGTCTGCGTCAATGACACGCATCGAGTGAGTCTGCTATCAAAAGGCAATTCAATTCTACAAAGGCAAGAGACTATATACATGAGACTATAAACATGTGAACATGTCTTGCTGAGAGAGAAAAATAATGTTATGAACTGTGTTGAGTCTGCTAGAAATAAGACGTCACTTGTCTCTAGGCTAAACATTTATTCAAATCTCTTTTCAGACTCTGACAAATTTACTACAAATCAGCTCAGATTTTCTCTTTGCTTCTCTATCAATATCAAATCATCAGCGATTAAATTATGATGAAAGATCACAAATATACACGAAGACGCTGATTGAGAGAAAGCGCTGAATAGACAGAGAAGCTACAAACAAAGTACATGAAATGTATGAAGTGAAAAGCTTTTCAAAAAACCTAATCAAGAATTCAAGACTTCTGCATTCTCAACTTTTGTCAATACAACATCAAAGTTCATGATGAATGAAATCTGTGTTGCAGACGACTGAGCAAGACAAGATCAATGATAAATTTATATTAATTACAAGACTGATGTCTGATTGCATTCAATCATGTCAAATCTGACCATGTTTCGACAAGATCTGAGTCAGTCATTGTTCAAATGTTAGTGATATATATATATATATAAAGGCATCAAATCTTGGTCAACTATGAGTCAGATTCAAAGAGATTTAAGGTCAAGAGAGCTCTGAAGAATGTCTATGAGTATCTCGATGAAAGATTCTTCGCTCAAGAAACAAGTGAAGTCGCAATTAAACTCGACACTGAGCAGCTCATTCGAGACAAAATAAAACACGCAGAGATAAAGCTAAAAAATGACAGAAAAGTGAGCACTCAGAACAAGAATCAGAATGAAATCAGCGATTCAAGAGACAGATATGACAAAGTATGATATTCTTGAAGACAGCAGAATATTCTACAGAAAGAGCATACAGCGAAGAAAAACCATCTATTTATCTTTCTTTTTCTCAACTAGCTGTCAAAATTTTATGAGACGTCAATTATGACATGTCTGATAACTAATCTTCTATAGTCTTTCATGCTTTTCTTTCGCTTGTTGATAGCATTCAGTTAAACTGATTCTTGTTACGAATCTGAATGATCAATCTCAAGATACATATATATATATATATTGTGATAGCTACTAAAGTTTTCGACCTTAGTATTGTGTCTTTTGTCTGCTGCAGCGATATAAGAGGTGCAGTCGATTGACTGGTATGAAGTGAGATATCTAGTCAAGCAATCATTAGTTGTAATACTATTGCTCAACTGATGTCTTCTCTCTCGACTTCTGACAATGAAGGTTTTTTTATTTTGACACAATACGCTCTTCAATGTATAGCTCAATCACTCATGCTCATATCAGAAAAGCTTGTACTTCTTTAATCTCATATAATAATCATGCTGTTGACAAACTTTTACGCGTGTTGAGTATTTTGATCTTACATCTTCATGATGCAATCTGCGCAGTCATTACTGACTGAAAGTTCAATGCTTCTAGAAGCAAGAGATGAAAGCAAAATAACGAGTTCATGAAAGACGTGCATAAGAGGTTTAGAAATGAATCATCGTCAGTCGAAATGAGATTGAAGCTATTATTTGATAATGTGCTGAAGAATGATTATCTCATCGAGATCAGCGAGAAGATCAAGAGTTGCATTCTCGAGAAGAAGTCATGAACATGATACGAGTGATTCAAAGAGCTGATAGTCAAGCATCGAAAGACACTGTGTCTGAGAGAAATGCTGTTGACATAGTCGATGATGACAAGCAATCGAGCATGAGTCTTAATAATGAGATGAATCGACGAATTTTGAATGAATATCGATGAGCTCAAGCATTTTGAGAAGAGCTGAAAATGATCTTTGACATGTAAAGCTTCAACAAGAAAACTCTTATGAGAAATTCGCTTCTCAGTGTCGCTAACAGAACAAAATCAACTCGCTGATCGTCAAGAGAAGAGCAAAAGTAACTTGATTGTATGAGCTGTAATCAGAAGAATTGATGTATTCAGTATTTAATCACTTCAACTTGAGTCGTGCTCTTGATGTCGACAACAAGGCTCGAGGCTCGTGACAAATTCGTATTGATCGCAGTGAAAAGAATGATCGACTTCGAGCTTGACTGCGATAGGTTGAGAAGTGCTATCTAAAGAAGCAATGTCTCTATCAGACATCAAGATGCAATCAGACATTATGAATATGCCTTGAACAAAGTCACTCAAACAGAAGACGCTGACGTGACTTTTTCTGAACGCAAGTATAAGTAGTCAGTGAATCTCTTGAGACACTCGTCACTCATCAACGTCTCTTTCTATCTTTCTTGTTTGCACTTTCGTTGCATCGTTTCTCGTCTTGATGAAAGTTTTGAAGATTTTTAATATCGTGAGCGATGTATCTATGCTTGACGACATTGAATGTATATTTAAGAAGAAGCAAAGCAACTAATCAAAATTGCGTCAACATCTTCGCAAATTGTTGAAATTGTACGAAAACTGATGCGAGACTTTTGAGGTCGAACGTCAGACGCAGCGAGAAGACAAACGAAGAAGATCAACACATACAGACAAGAGTCAATGATCGCGAGTTATTTCTGTTTGTTCATAGAAGAAGTCTGTATGTTCTTGATTGTATCTGAGATGTCAAAATGCAGACGTTGAAAAACTGACAGCTTATGAACTGAAGATAAAGCTGTCAGCAGCAGAGACTATCTACTCATTCAACGTAAAAGAACGTCGTCTGTTCTACAGATCATCAAAATTTGTAAACGCTATCTTGATCTGATCTAAAAAAGTCGAAAGTCTCTTTCGATCTGAGAACTTGTCAGAAGATCATGAAGAGACTACAGAGTTGACAGCTTTATGAAGTCAACTTTCACAAAACACGTCGAGCTACAGATAATGAAGCAGTGATTTGATGAGAGCGACGAGCGCAAATCGTAATCTGTGATAGTGACATGATATACTCTACGATTGAATCATATTCTCATATTCATTCTCAAAGATATCAAGTACTTGTAGAAACGAAAAACTCATTCTTTCGAAGATCATTCGTCTGATACTTAGAAGTTGATCATTCAAGAGAAAATCTAGATCAATCAGATAGTCATCTTTGACGAGTTGCGCAGTATCGTTCAAAGTGTAAGAAAGAAGTCGTTGATGACACATTAAGACAGCTAGAATCAATGCGAGCTGCTCGATTCTTTGAGAATTTCGAAGATTCTCAATCAATTGTTGATATAACTTCAAATCGTCGACTGAGCTTGCTCATTCACTAAGTACTCGAAGAGACTGATCGTGAACTATTGAGCTTCAGATGAGAAGCAATAGTACATTGTTCTCTGACTTTTGAAGAAATGAACGTTGATGATAAATTTGCTCGCTGTCTCTCATCAATATTACTTTTCTGTATTCGCAGAAAGATGACTTACAGATGTATGCAAACTAGATTCATCTGCTCTGAGTCTAATCTGCATAGAATCTGCGACGAAAGATTCTAGCAACATTAGCATTAATTAGATTCGCTCTTTCAGATATCATATCAAATATTTCTTCGAAAAGTTGATGAAAAGAAAGTTCATTAATTGCATACTTCATTTCACTGTATTCAGCGTGCTCATATCTGAGTCTTCAGCGAAAATTTTCGATTTCGAAAGCGCATCGTGCATTTGCTTCAAATCAAAATTTTCAAACGAGTTTGTATCAACAATGTCGATAAGAAGATTAAATAAATTGATGTTGTCGCTGATCGAATGTTCTGAATCGAGCGCATGTTGTCGACGTTTCATTCTATCGTCAGAAAATTTCAGCAGACATCAAAGTAGTGAAATGTTGTGAAGCTTCAAGTCTTTTAACATCTTCATCGATGTCTCGATCTCTGATGCAGCCTCGAATAAAACTTTACGACTCTTTCAGAAAGATTGAAGCAAATTGTCTTCGTCTTTTGTCAGAATCTCAAGAGCAAGACGAGAGTCATAACTTTTCAGCAAGTTCAAATCAAGAAACACAAGACATCACGTAAACTGTTTGCGAACTTGAGAATCAGATCTCTAAAGAATGTTAATGAAATTTCTAACTCAATGAGTGAAGAGTCTATCAAGATGTCGTGATTTAGAATGACTCTTTCAAGTGATATTGCTAGGTCATTTGATCGAGCAATACGTGTTCGAAATGATATGATAAGTAGAGTGAGATTATTAGATAAATAAGAACTGATTGAGAACAGAAATTATCATCAGCTTTTATCATGATATTTAACGATATGAACGTCGCAGATCGAGAAGCAGTTCGCATAAACATGTTAGTGATTCATATTCTCTATAATTCAAGCATTTAGTTAACAGCATCAGTGAACTCAGTTGCAAAAGATTTTCAAGCTTTCGAAAATCAGAACACTGCAAGCATTTACTTCTTCTTTAATGTTACTTTCGCTTCGTCAACGACTCAGTCACTACAATGCTACAAAACTGAACAAAGTCAGAAGAAGAAAAACGTTTGAGATCTCAGCTGTTGCAATTCTTTCAAACTGCGCTGACGTCTGAAGAATTGACTTTAAGCATAGCTGTTATGCTAATGCTCTGATGTCTCAATTCATCTGCAGACGCTAGCACGTCGCAGTCGCGATCGATAAATTTGATACGTCTCGCTTATTTTCTTCGCAAGCTCAACGACATCGAAGAAAGCTACTCTTTTCTTCTTCAAATACTTTGATCATTTTGACACGCAGTGACGAGCATAAACAAAGAAAGATCTGTTTCAATAATACAGTTTTTGCGAAGCGTTGCAGAGATTAACGAAAGTTTTTCATTGAGCATGAATGAGAATTTAGATGACTATTTTGAGATTAAAGTGCTTGCAAAGAGTCATAAAGATGCAGAACAAGTCAGTGATGCAGTTCTTGACAAACTCAGCAATGAGTTTTTCTGCTTGAAAGAGTCTTGCGAAGCGTAACGAGTTGATTGACTTGTCACATTGTTGTTGACAAGTCTTGAATCTGCGATGCGAAATACAAAAGCAATTATAGCATGTTGAAATGCAAGTTCTACATCGATAATCTAAGATGAGACAAGATGAGATGTGAAGCGTGATACACATGAAATCGCTGACGTCGTTTGAGCTTATCATTATTCGATTACCTGATATGTAAATGTGTAAATATTTTCGAACTCTGCACTCAGTGTAGAACCTCAATATTCAGATACGAGATATCTTGAATAAGAAATTTGTAGCAGTTTGAACAAAGTGTCAAACAAGCTGATGATGTCTAAATTTCGAAAATGTCTCATGACGCAGTGAGACTGAAGAAGAATAATTTGAGCTTCAATCATCATGCGCAGTGTCATGCATAATCGGTCAGAGTATTATGATCTGAGCAAGACGTACTTGACACGACTGTGAACACAAGTGCAACTGAAGTCATCGAACAAGCTTGATCATGAGGTAGATAAAGTTATAATGATCGTTCGACGAGACATTTATTCTACGCAATTCATTATTCTCAGACGATCTTCATAATTGTTCTGAAACTTAGTGTGCATTCGCATTACAACGACGTAGTCTTATGCTTGAAACATTTTTCACCTTCTAACGTATCATATTCATCTCAATGAAAAGCTCTTAATTCTTCTTCAACGTTGATATACCTCTGGAAAAAGTCTTTAAGCAGCTTCAATGCAAAGAACTAATTAATTAATAAGTAAATTTATCGATCATCGAGTCAAAAGAACGCTTTGACATTTCATTCAATTCTGACATTCATCTTCATATTTTGCTCATGTCTCAACGAGATGACTACAATTGATCTAACGAGTGTCTTAAGAAAGAGTCTGTCATGTCGTTTATCTGAAAGTTCTAGTGCAACAGTATTCAAGTAAGTCTGTTGACAGCTCTTTTATCTTGACGATATTCATCTTCTAACTATTGTCAGTACAGTACTTTCGTAACTGTACTTCAACAGACGAGCAAAGAAAGAGTTAAAGTAGCTCGCTTAAGTTTCTGTCACTACAGATCAGATAAACGAAGCATTACAATGACGTATGACATCTTTCTGCGAAGCTTTTCGCTTCTTTATCGATGAGACTCTCTTCTTTCGTTCTCATAAACATTTCTTTTTCAAGTTCTTCAGTGATTCGTACCTCTCTTCTGTATCTTGAACTCTACTCAAGCGCAGCTTTGCATGTTTACAAGATATCAATAGGTGAAATCGAATGACTAATTCGTGAAATATTTGCCTCAAGCAATATGAATGTCTCAAACTCAATCTACAAGTCACATCAGAGAATACGTAGTTGACGAGACGCATCTCGATAAATAAAGATATCAATCGTTCGCGTCTGAGAGCGACATGTTGCTAGTTGTCTTGATGCATTCGAAGTAATCTGAATAGAATTTGCTCTTCTCTCAGTCGAGAATTTCGATGAGAAAGTAATTGTCATGCTGATCAAACTGAATCACAATATTTTCAGGTCGAAGATCTTCATGCAAGAAAACGATCTTAGCTGTGTGACTTGATGAAAGATTACGCAGAAGAAAAATGTATACGAAACTTTCAAAGTGTGAATTGAAGAACTTGAAGTCTTCAAACGCTGCATATGTTCTAACGAATTCTTGACAAATTCGAGTATGACGTCTGATGTCTTTACATTCTTCGTCATCTACATCGTCAAGAGAAACAGAGTCAGGCACATTCAAAGCTCTTAGTCTCAGAAGTGCATCGTTGAGTTGATCGCTAATCGAGACTTTTTGATCTCTAGATAGCTGAGATCATATTTGATTGACGATCAGGTCGAGAACGAAGAACATGAATATGTAAGACGTTTTGTTCAAAGACATCAAGCTCAGAGACTTTGATGTCGAAATATCTGAAGCGTGTTGCACAAGATACTGCATACTGATATATTCAGTGTAATTCTCAAGACTGAATACGATCTTTGCGACTATATTTGCACTGCATTTGACGATCATGTGATCACAGCATGCCTTGAACTGTCAGATAATTTCGCTGATCTTGATGATGTTGTTAAGATTGATCGATAAAGACTGAGAGTGTTCATTGCTGATGATATGCGCATGTATTTCAAGAAGAGTTTGAACTGACTCTGACAAAGAAAACACTATCGTTGCGATGTCAATAGATGATGTCAATTCATTCATGTGATGATTGATGATGAGATCTTGCTCAATAGAAACACTCATGATATTGACAGATGTGACAACGTCGACTTCTAATACTTGTCAGTTTCGAAGAAAAATGAGATGAGCACATTCATTGACTTTCTGCTTCTTCTTTCTTCTTAGACATGCAGAATACTTCATTGAAAATATGAAAAGTAGATCGACATCGAAATTTGCGTTAAATGCATTCTGAAGCTTGCGAAGAATCTTTGCATTAAAGCTAGTGACTGCTGATCTATACAGCTGTGAGTCAATCTGTTCATATGCTCATGATCGTTTCATTATAAATGAAGCGCAATAGAATGTCAAGAAAGCAATGAGTGCATGTGAATTATTCTGAAATACGATCAAGAAGAGAAAAAGAGAATAGACATAAAATGATGAAAGATATAAATCACGTGATCGTTATTGTGAAATCAGTTAATCATGAAGCTCAACTTTAATTAGCATGAAGTCTTCTATCTAAGCTGTACTTGAACGAGTAGTAGAAAAGAAGTAGTAAAGTTGTCGACAAGAGAATTGCATATACGATCAAACTTCAAAGAGATAGCGTTCTACTTCAATTTCTTCATGATATCAACTTCTTATAGACTTCAGCAATCTACAGCTTGCGCTTTAAGACTCGCTCGCTTTGTTGAGTTAAACTCGACTTTCAACTTTCTTCTAAATAAACGATAGAAATGATGATAGCTGTTTGTGAGAGAAGAGAATAATGATTGATTCATTCAACTCAAGTCAAAGACAGTCTTGTCAGTAGTCATATCTGCAAACATGCTTTGTCTCAATGCTGATCACTCAAAGAGATTCAAAATGTGTCTTGACTTGCTTCTTAGCGCTGATGTATGCTTTCTCATCTTCATCAATAACACACTTCTTCTCAAGCTTATTGAGACTCTCGATCACGTAGTCTTGACAGTTTCAATGAAAAATGAAATTGTTAGATTTCATGAAAGAGATCGCGTTTTTAAAATCTGAAATATCGATTGCATTAACGTCGTAGACAAAGATGCTTCTTCTGTGTCGATTTGTGAATGTTGATTTATCAGAGACGACGTTAAGCTTGAAGTGAGAATATTCATCAATAACTTCGTAGATGATGTGTTTCGAATTGTTCTTGAGATATAGTGCTCAGTGTTCGTAATTATCGATCACAGAACAATACATAGCAACATACAATTTTGACATGATTGCAACAGACTTTCGTGAAATGCAAAAAACATTGAACCTAGTCAACAAGATCATCAGAGCATATAACAAAGTTTGACTCACGAAAAGTATATAATGAATGTCAGAAAAGTGATACAAGTTATACTGATAGAAATATACTAATACATGAGCAAGACTGATTTCTTAAATACGCATAATTTGATGATCTTTGTTCAGCTGACGACGACTGAAAATGCTTTCTATCGCTTGCATGATGAAGATAGCTAGTCATTTCGATCTTTCACACTAGATATGACTCATTTATTTCTGCAAGAATCATCTTCACTAGTGAATCATAGCAGAGAATGTTTTTGATTGATACACATTGTGATTTTGCAGACTAGCTTTTAAGAAGTCAGTAATAAGTCTAGAGAAGATTGAGTGAGTCTTTGCTGCAAGACTGCAGATGAATCAGAAGATCATTGATTTGCTTAACGCATTTTGCGATCGCGATAAATACAAATGATTAAAAGTATCAATAGTCTGAATGTTAATGCTCAATGAATGTTAAGAGCTGTCTCTCAGCACGATAGAACGAGCATTACTGACGAGTCTAGCTGAGTTAGAAAAGCGAATTGTTACTTTGATGAGTTGACGAGAAAGATCGATGCTGAAGTAGAAGTGATTTGCGTCTTTTTATTAATTGAGACGCAAACAATCTTGATTGAGTCAAAGACAATGACGTTCGAACAGTTAAACAAAGCTCAGCGTCATGTGACATTTTGAAGCATTATCTTGACTTTACTGATCTAGAACTAGTGAGAAGTTTTTGAAGAAAGTGTTAACGCTAATAAATCATTCTCTTGTTATGCTCAAGTACTGAATTTCTCATCGCTTCGCAACACGCAAGAGCGTCTATCTAACGCTTCAATCATCAAAATCAATGACAAGAAAATTCAAGATGTTCGAACTCAAAAGAGTGTGTGCATCAGAACTACTACGAAGAACTCTCGCAAGATCTTCATCGAAACTCACTGATATTCTCTTTCACTTTCTTCATGACGACTGAACTCTCTCTACTCTTCTTCTTATCATTTTCTAATTCGTCAATCATTGCGTTGTCAAAACGATCTATGGCTCGCAGAACTGTTGTCGTTCAAAGTGTCAGCTTCTTTCTACCCTTCAATTCAGCCTCACATTCTACCTTTCGACTATCTCGAGCTCAAACGAAATTCATGCTCAAATACTTTCTCTAATACTCGTCGATACTTTGACAAGATCGCGCGTACATGCGTGAAGAGTGCGAAGAAACAGATATACGAGAATGCGAGAAGCTGCAGAGAGAGCTCGAGTCGATATGATCATAATAGCTTGAATGATGAGTCATCATCAACATCTTTCTTTTCTTTCCTCAGTCTGTTCTTCCCTTCTTTAGCTCTTCTCTTCGCCTCTCTCAGTCTGTTCTTCCTCTCTTTAGCTCTTCTCTTCGCCTTTCTCAGTCTGTCATTCCTCTATTTAGCTCTTCTCTTCGTCTTCGTCTTCGTCAATCTTTCTCTCAGTTCTCTCTCTCATTTTCTTCTCTTGTCAATTTCTCTGTCAAGTCGCTCGATAATTCGCTTCTTCTTCTTCGTTCTTCTCACCAGTTTCTTCTTTCGTCTCTTATACTTCTCGATCTTCTCTTTCACGTTCTCGCAGAATGCAAAGGTCTTGAAGTTCGTTTTGTGTTTCTAAGCTTGAGAGTGAGTGAGTCAATTTGACTTTGACAGTCTTGAAGAAAGACGTGAAGATGTGCAATGTCTTGAGATTTCGTTGTACTCGCTGATGATATCACAGATGTCGTCTTGATTGGCTTTTTGAAGATCATGAGAGATGCTGAGAATGTAGATAGAGACGCTGATCGACTCATCTTCGACGTCAGACTATGTAGATTCAGCTCTGAGATTGTTCTTTCGTCGCTCTTGTTGTTTCTCTGTGAGCGTTGAGAAGTCTGAGATGTCAGCGAATGCCTTTATACTTCTTTATTCTCTTGTAATGCATCACATTCAAGTCTTAAAGCTTCATTCTAACCTTTCGCTCTTTCAACCTCAATGTCAGTCTCTTTCTGCTCATTTCTATAATTGATACTTCTCTTGAATCTTTGATCGAGTGATAGATCTTGCTGACTGATCATGAAGAATGATGAATACAATTGCCTTGATAATTGATTCTGAGTCTCGAATATGCCTGATTGATGATGTGAATTCGGCTGAAAAGAGAGCACTTATCATGATATAAACATGAAGATGAGATGCAGAGTAAATGAGATGCAATCATGTGTGCCTTGTTGATTCGACGAGTCTGCAGAGCTCAAGTTCATGTGAAGACTCATTAGCATTGTTACAAGTATTTGATACAAAGAGTTCTCGTAGTTGCTAATTTACACTTTATAAAACATTTTGAAAGATGCTCTTTGAAGAGAGTAACTGTCATCTAACTGAGAATATGTACGTTTATGAACTGCTAGACTTCGCTAACTTCATTGCAGTAAACAGTCATTGATCTAACAATCATGTGATCTAAGTCATCTGAACACAATCAATCAAAGTCTAAAAGTTGCTTCGAAAACTCATTCTAAAACTGCTTGAAATTTGCAGATCTTCTTTCAACATTTCAACGCTGCTGTCTTGCAGCTCTCTGATTTCTTGACTTCTTAAATGCTCGCTCAATTGTTTGAGTAAACGAGATGATCGATGTAACTTCTTGCGAGCTCACAACGCTTGATTGACTATCATCTTCATTCATTAATGTGAACTTGACGTTTAATTGCTGAGAACTCTGAGATTCTGATTGTGAGAAAGAAGCTGACTGTGAGAGACTGAAATCTATATCAGGCAACAAATCATCGATAGCTGAGCAGATTCTTTTGTGATGAATCGACATTCATGTGTTGTAGACGTTCTTTGTAAACTTGTACATCGTTCATTTGTTCTTCTCGTTCAGAGCGATAAAGTCGAATGTGTGAATGAAATGATGATAGAAGATTGTCTTATCTTTCTTGATGATAGCGTAGTGATCGTAAATTCTCATCGATCTGTGATCATGCAAGATCGAAAAGGCGAGAATTTTCTGATGAAGCTCTTTTTCGCGCTTCACAGCTTTGTAGAGCTGAACAAGAGCTCTTATGATGATGATCATGCTGTGCGCGTTCTAATGATTGACAATGTCGAGAGTCGCGACGTCACACTTCACCTCACAAGTGAAGAATAAAAAGTACATTCGATAGATTGCAACGAATAAGAAGTTTTCGAAGACGCTGTCAATGAGCGAATCAAGCTTCTTGAGCTGCTCGTTGATGAATGCAGATCTTCTGAATTCAATAGAATAGTTTGATCTCGACAGTGAATTCTTCACTGCTATGTTGTCAGTTCAGCATTCGTTGATCTTCTCAATCAGATGTTTGAGATGCGTAGCATTTAATGTCTTCAGATTCTCAGCTGAGAGTACAATGTATGAGATTATACTGCAAATCACTCGAGCCTCATTTCTATTCTGTACTTTGTCACATGTTGTCTGAAATAAATCATCTTGAAATAAAGAATCTTTCAAAACTGTCTGCTCTGAGTTTAGAAATGTTTTGCATCTAGCTAGACTCGTCTCTGTTACGTCTAATTTGAACTTCTTCATGTAGCTCTCTTTGCTCTCAAGCAACGTGATGTAACGTGCAGTTCGATATGAAGCACTTTTCTTCTCTCGATTCTTTTGATCACTGAAGTCATTCAAGCTTGAATCTGACTGTTTTCGACTGAGTGAGGCCGAAATTTTCCTGATGAAACATGATAGTCTAAAATCATTCATCTTCACGTACTTGACAGTCTGAGTAGAATTTTTCATTTGTTCTTTCAGTCAGCTGCTCTGTTCAAAATCTTTTCTTATCTGACTGTCTTGTTCAAAGTATTTCTTGAGTCATCTTTTGATCAGAGTTCGATATTCAAGCGAGTCAATGTTCTTATTCTTGATGTCACTCGCTCTTTTCTTCTTCTTCTCTTTCAGTTCTATCTCAGCAGTACAGCTTGAAGACGAGATCAGTAGTTTCTTCGAAGAAGACTGATCTCAAATTCAAGAAGAAAGATTTTCAGCTTCTTGTTCTTCTTGCTCTCGTTTTCATTTTCGAAAGAACACGAATGATTTTGAAAGTATCTGCGAACTCTGTTGTACCTGTACTAGGTCAGAGCTGCAGCATGGCAAGAGAAGTAATGAAGGCACATACTTTTCTGCTCTCGAGAATGTTACTTGCTGAAGAAAAGAAAGACGTCTGTACTTTCTGAATGTAATTACTTTTGAATGTGAATTGCTTGCGAAGATTTTCTATCGCTTGTAAACGTGCACTTTTGCAAACAACTTGTTGTTTCTTGATGACTTGAGATCGCTTCTCTACAGATGATCAGCTCAGACAATCAAAGTATGAATCTCAAATACTTCATCTTGATTCTTCGATTCTGAAGATTGACGTCGATTACTTTTGATGTTTGACTTTGCTTGATTGCAAGTCATGTTGATTAGAATAAGATGACAGATTTTTATGTAGTCGCTGATATGAAACAGCAACGAGATAGTTGCAGAAACGATTGATGAAAGATGATGTGATCAATGACGTGAAAAGTCTTAACAAGATGCAAGATGCTATTTCGTCATGCTCGTCTTGTCAGTGACAGCTCATTGACAAAGTTCACGATGAGTCATAGTCATTAGTAGATGCTTCTATCAAGACGACTCACAGCGAATTTAGCAGTTACTTCATATTCTATCAAACTTGCTGTTTATCTGAATCTATGCAAATATTTAGTCTGCTTCGATACTTCTCTCAGAATTAATAACACAGTCTCGTTTGCATAATTGCTTAACGAACTAATCATGAGTAATATCGTTTCAAGAATTGTGATTTACATTAACATAGTTGTCATAGCAGACATCAAGAATTCAACGTCTCATCAAGAAGTAAAGACTGAAGAGATGACGATGACTCATGATGAAAACTTAAATCATCTCACTCAACTCAAGCTGATCACAAGAATCTTGATTCTCTACTCATATTGAATATGAACGATCAACGAATCGAAGATTGAGATCAAGCGACAACAAGAATATTAGATCGCGTGATCGAGAGCTGAGACATAAAGAAGTCAGCAGATGAATGAGATGATAATACACTAAAGCTGCAGACAATGTCTCAATCGTTGATCATCTGTATCATCATCTCGTCATTCTTGCTCGTTTCTGTTCTCTGCAACAGCTATCTTTATACACAAGGTCACTAACATGCGTCTCATTCTTTGAAAACGCTCGTGACAACATCATGACACTTTTCAATGACTTGTTTAATAACAAGAAATCAACTTATCATTTATTGTCATTATGCTGACAACAATCAGAAGTAGTCGAATTCTGCTTTAAGTAATATGTTGTTCTTATGTACTTTCAAGACTTTTATCACAGTGACATTCTTTGACATGTCTCTTCATGTTGCTTCGAACGTTAAATGCTCTCTCACATTCAGAGCGAAGACATTTAAATGACTTCTCTTCGATGTGTAAATGACTGTGAGTTCTCAGACTCGAGAGTCGTAAGAATGCTTTATTGCACGTTTGACAGACGTTTTCGTTCTGAGATTGATCGATAGATGCTGCAGAGAATGATGAAGAGATGTAATGATGATGATGCAAAGAATTGTCTTGATCAACTGAAGATACTTCATTCAAATTGAACATTGATGAAGTAATGATGACTGAGATATTTGACGATGAAAACGTAGATGATAATGATTATTGTGAAGAGCACATTGATGATAATTCTAAACACTGTTGCGTTGAAGAAAGATACGAATATTTCGAGTTTGTTTCAGCAGATTGAAGATACGAGAAAGCATGACATGATGATTCTGATGCTGAGAAAGCTAACGACTGCTCAGATTGACGTTGTTGATGAGGGTTAAGATTGTTAATTGCATCATCAAAGTAAGTAGAAACAGACACTGAGTAATGCAAAAAGCTTGCAGACGAAGAGTCATTGAAACTATTGAACCTGAAATCTGATCTTTGAAGAGTACTTAATGATAGTGCTTTTGATTCACTTATGATAGATGATGCATAGTCTTGTGCTTGAAAAATCGCGGTCGAGGTATTTCGCCCTTGTTCTTGCTGCTGCTGCTTTTTCTCGTTCACTGTAAATATAGTGAGTTAAGAAAATGCATCTAAAAGACTAGAAAGCTTACGTTGCTGCTTGTGTTTGAGGTCAGAGCTATTCATCATGTCAATCAAATTTTGAATGAAAAGCAGAGTGCACTTGCTATTAGTATTCTCAACTAGTGATGATGAACGCTGAGACAATTGAATGTAAACAGATGATTGACTAGTGTGAGAACTTGCTGCTAAGACAGATGACATTTCTGTCGTGAAGTAGAGCAGCTGAATTTATACAAGTAATGATGTGTTGATGTGCAATAAGTATTCAATCTATTAAATGAGCAGCTGCTTACAAGATTTCTGAAGTCTATTGAGAACTTCGAAGATGCAGAATCTGAATATTCTCTTCGATTCTGACCTGATTCGTCACAGTCATGTATCTTGAATTCTCAATGTCAGAGTGCACTATCGACTACGTCATCTTCTTCTGAATCGCAACTGATGTCTGCTGCATTTTCATATCAGCTTTCTGATCAAGTGATGAAGACTGAGATGATGATCGTTTCTTGATGAGCTTATGTGCTGTAAATGTTTCGTTCTCTGATTGATGATTGATGCGTTTCTCATAGAATCGATAGTCAATGTCTGAGCGATAAAATGATTGATAATTTCTTCGCTGCTGTTGAGTATTTATGTGTAATCAAACCTTGCAGATTTATCGTCAATGCAGAAGAGAAATTGCTGAAACAGTTGCAACAAGCGAGATTGCATAGATGAGCTGTTGACGAAACTTCTTTCATAATCAGAAAGAAAGGCAATGAAAGCGTGCAGATGAGACTGCAGAAGACAAGATTGAGCAAGACGAGAAAGATAAAAGCGACAACATGCAGAAAACTTTTCAAGATGAGGCTGCAAGAAGAACAGATTCTTTATATCAGATGCGCAGAAACATGATAGTAGCAGTCTCTTCTCTTCTTATTCGTATGTTCAAATTAGAAGATTTTAAATATCAATACAATTAAAGACGAACGACGTTGATCTTCGCAGTGACGTATTATTTACACAGCATTGACTCGAGTTTCTGCAATGATCAAATCGTTTGACGAGAATCAGAAAAACGTGCTTCTTTCATCAATCAGTCGAACGTGTGATTTGATATCACTATTCTGATGATGAGCTTACAGCTCTAGTGAGCTCGAAAAGAAAAATGTGCTCTCGAAGTGTGCTCGCTGCAGTCACGAGAAGAAGACGCTGCGCTATTTCATTTTCGTGACTTCATTGAAGTCACGAAAATGAAATAGCGCGCACAAGAATTCTAGTTGTTGACCTGAGTTGTTATGATGACACGCGAGAGACAAAATAAGTCTTATCACAAAAGTTTTCCCGCATCACATCATCAAATTTACTACTGAATTTCAAGAGAAACACAATCATTACAGCATCATTATGACTTCAGAAGATCAATCAGATTATAAACATCATGACACTTTCATCAAGGCTAAAATTCAGAAAGCTATCGAATTTTGTGAGCGAATAAACATACTCTACTACAAAAACGACGTATTTAGAACGTTTGAAGTCTCAAAAAATCAAGAATATCAGATGCTTCAGTCAGAAATCTCTGCATCTCGACGTAGTCATGATTCTGAGCAAGATGAAACACGTGGTCGAAAGTCATTGATTACGTCAAAAGATATACGCGAAATGAAAAGAGTTCTGAAGTCAGAAGAATTTGAAGTCAGAGCTTTGACATGAAAGCAATTAAACTATGAAGTTGATCTCAAGATCTCTGACAAAACGATTAAAAGACACATGAGAACAATGAACTATCATAAGTGCATTGCATGCAGAAAAGACTGAGTTTCTTCGCGAACAGCTACTAGAAGAGTTGAATACGCTCTTGATATATGAGAACACGAAAGTAGATAAACATACAGATATATTTGACTAAACTATGTAGTAGATAGAGCATATGAATGAAGAAGAAAGAAAAGAAGTGAGCGAAGGGTAAATACTCATTCACTAGCGTCGAATCAATGCGAAGATTACTAATCACAGAGATAACAGTATCGTTTTCTGTTTTCATCATTTTCAACACTTTCTCTTAGAAATTGAAGCTCTATATGAAGTTATTCAGACTCTTTACTGACTGTATATTCATGCTCTTTTACTCGTTGACGTCATGCTCAACGAAGGTAGCTTCATTTCTTGAAGCTAGTCTCATGACTGATCTGAATCTCAGGAATTTGCCTGACTTCAGAGACTTGATGAGATCATTGATCATCATTTGATCGATGAGTATGTATTTCAATCTAATTGCTTTCTCTTCTACCTTGTTTCGAACATAGTGATATGATGTATCAATGTGCTTGGTTCGAGAGTGATTGACGAGATTGCTACCCATTTTTATAGTCGCTTGATTGTCAGCTAAAATGATAGTTGAATTCGTATTTGAATCATCATATCTCATCTCTTTCAATGCTTGAATCAGAAAGGTCAATTTCTTGACTGCATTACATTCATCGACGTATTCAGCTTCAGCAGATGACGTGCTAACGCATTGCTGACGTTTGAAGCTTCAACTAATTGATTCATTTCATAGAAAAAACATATAGTCGAAGATGAATCTTCGAGAATTCAAGCAATTTGCATGAGCTGAATCGATATATTCAAAGAATTCAGCTCTTTCAACTCTCTTCACTTTGAAAAATTCATATCGAAGTCTTAGCTGAGCAGTTTCAACTAGATAACGAATGATTTGTTTAACAGCTAGATCATGATCAAGAGTAGAATTCGTCGAATATCTGCTGCATTTGCTCACTGCATAGACTATGTCTGATCGTGTTTGACAGACTACTCACATCAGTGTTTCAATGATTGATTGATAGCTCTCTATTTCTTCAGAGATAGCTTGATACTCGACTCACTTCTTGAACTTTCAATAAACGTTCTTTTTGAGCTGACATCTGTGATGCATCGATGTTTTAGTTGAACTGCAGTCGCTCATGCTCAGAAGCTCGATGACTCGCTTGATATAAATGCTTTGATTGATTCAAAGAGTTTGTTCAGCTTTATCACGAGTTATGTGCATTTCTAAATATCACTCGATTGAGTCAAGATCTTTCATTTGAAAGCGCTCTGCAAATTGCAGCTTCAGTGCTTTGATATCAGATATGTTCGATTCTAGAATGAGTAAATCGTTCACATAGATAGCGATAATGATTTCATTATCATGAATGAACACTGAATGATCAATTTCTACTCTTTGATAGTTGATGAAGATGAGGTAAACTTTCAGAATTGCATATCATTCTTGATACGTCTGTTTTAATTCATATAGAATCTTGTTTAAATGACAGACTAAAAAGATTTCATTTGATTCTTTTTGCTCAAATCTCGAAGATTGCTGCACTCAGACCTTTTTCTTTAGATGTGCTTCTAGAAAAGCGATGACGACGTTCATTTGTTCAACTTCGTAGTCATATTTGATCGTCAATGTCAGAAGCATTTTGATGATCATGACTCTGATCATCGAAGCAAAGATCTCGTCATAGTCAATTTTCTGCTTCTGACGAAACCTCTTACACACTCATTTAGCTTTGTATTTGATCATCTCTTCTTTGAGCTCTCGCTTAATGATAGTTACTCAGCGCGTCAACAGTATTCGTCGATTCGACAAAGATGTCTTCAGAGTAAAGATGTCATTTTTGATGTGAGCATCGAGCTCACTTCTGAATGCAAGCTTTCATTGCTTTCAATCGAAACTAGCTCTAGCATGTTTCACTGTTTGTGAAGTATTCGATTCGATTTAAACTCGATTTGCTCTACTGACAAAGTCTCGATTATGATCTCTGACTCAGAGATCGTTTAGTGCTCTGTAGTCAACTGATTCAGCGATGACTCGTTTGAGATGTTCGCTCGAAGCATCAGAAGCATCAGAAGCATCAGAATCGCTTGAGTTATCTGACTCGCTTGATTCTAGTTCTAGTGATCTGCTTCTACTAGCTTTCTGTGAAGTGACTGATGTTCTTGTTTGATGATCGTCGACTATTTTCGCGATCTTCGCATTTTCAGTGATCTTTATCGAGAAAGATGAATCGTCGATTTGATCATTGAAGCTTAGTATCGAAAGATCTTCATACCCCTCGACTTCGATGACTATCTCGTTTCATTGAACGTGACTAGATATTAGTACATTCTTCTCGTTTCACAAGCGAAACTGATTGACTCTCTTGTAGCTCAAGAACTGACATTTTAAGCTCTTGTCATCGAGCTTTCGACGAGCTTTCTTCACATGATGATAGACTATGCATTCAAACGTATGTAGATAGCTAAGGTCAGACTTCTTGTCATGTCATGTCTCATAGAGAGTTATATTGTTCAACGCAGTGATAGAACTTCTGTTCTTCAGGTAAATGACAGTCATTATTGCTTCATCTCATAGTTGTATCGACAAATTGACGCTAGTCAGTATAGCGCGAGTTCGTTCAAAAAGAGTGTGAAAACATTGCTCTGCAACTTCATTTGAACTCGAGTTATATGATGTCGTCGACTCTCATTTGATCTCATGCTCTTCAAGCAATTCAATGATTTAATGATCAGCATACTCATCTTTATTATCTGAACGTAGTCGCTGAATCGAAGTGCTCTGAATCTTCATGAATTTCAGGTATTTTCGAAGTACATCTTTTAGATCGAATTTTCGTTGCAGTAGATAGATGATCATATATTGACTGTAGTCATCAATCATAGTAGCTACATATCTGAATTCTTCATCGATCTTAGATATCTTATCATCGTCGACGAGATTCAAATGTACTAGCTCATCTACTTTGATGACTCTGATGTGAGGTTTTCGACTTGACGTTCTATTTTGCTTGTCTATGACACAGATTTCACATATTGATTCTGAGAATTCTTCGTTTTTCAGACTATCAGTCGAATTCACATCGATGTTAATGCTCATGTTGACAAGACGTTTGACGTCTGTCATATTCAGATGAGCTAATCATTTATGTCATTGACATCATGACGTCTTGACTAACTCTGTTCTGCTTGTCAGAGTAACTGATCGAGAATTTGAAGAATTGATTGATGTATTCACGAAATATGCTCTCGCATCATTTCTCAAGTCGATGAGAGCGACGACACTCTTTAAATTCATGAATCGAAATTTGCCGTTCTTTATACTACATGTATATTCTTTGACTTTCACCTGATCGACTGACATCAAATTATAGTGTAGTTCTGAACAGTGATAAACATTGATTAGTTGAATTTTGATTGATTGATCATTCAGCAAAACGTCGATTATAATTGAATCTTTCTCGATGATGAGTACTGTCTCATTATTTGCAGTAACAATGCTGTTATCGATGATCTTTCAATATGACTGTTCATTGAACAAGTCTATATCATAGCAGACATGATTCTCAGCTTCGCTGTCTATTTATCAGACATCTGTATGACTGTCAGCTCAACAGATGATCTTCATTGTTCTGACTATTTTGACTTCGAAGCTTGTTTCAAAGTCATCTTCTTTGACCAGATTCTTTTTATTCTGATAAGACTTTCATTCATCTGAACGAAGATTCAAATGTAGATGTCAGCAGTTCTGTTCGCTGTAACTTTCTTGCTCGCAATGAGCGCATTTCTTCGACCTCTTTCGAAAAAACTTCGGCTTCTTGTCATCAAACTGAGCTATCATACTTTTGAAGCTGAAGTTCTTCTCTTGATTTGATCGTTTGTCATGATCGACTAGAGCGATAGTCATATCATCAATTAATAGTTTGAATTTATTGATCTTGATGCTCTGTATCAGATCGAAGATGTACGATTCTAAACTTTCGTTGAGACTCAGAAGAAAAAGATTGCTCAGCATTCATGATTCTACTGTTTTTTAATGTCTGCACACTTGATAACGACTTGCTTGAGCGAGTCTGCATAGTTCTGAATGAATTTGAAATTCAATTGCTTTGATTGAGTCAGTTCTTTGATTGTCAGAAATAGAGTGATCAAATTCGACTGCTCATATTGAGTCTTCAGAATAAATCACATTTTAGTGACGTCGTCTGCTTTGAATATATGTATTCTGAGTTTCTTTTCGCAGCTGAAGTCAATTATATCGCTGACTCTGTCGTTTCTATCTTCTCAATGTTGAACATCAGTGATATACTTCTTTTTATCTGCTATCAAGACGTTGAATGACAGTGATGTCAATTTCTTCAGCTTTCTCGAGATGATCATTCAGAGATCTTTGACTTTCAAGACATTGATTATATTCTTCTTTCATGACTCATAGTTCTCGCTTTTCTTTAGTCTAGAGACTCGATAGATCTTTGAACCTTTCATTGTTGTATGATGATTAAAGTATGAAAGTAGTTCTAGAAATTTGATTGAAAGGGAAAATTTCGTCGATTTTGATGACAGCGAGTTCAATGCTTCTGCTCTTTGTTATTTTTCCGATAGTGAAATAGCTAACTCGAACTCATAATCTCTTGATATACGAGAACACAAGAGTAAATAAACATACAGATATATTTGACTAAACTATGTAGTAGATAGAGCATACGAATAAAGAAGAAAGAAAAGAAGTGAGCGAAGAGTAAATACTCATTCACTAGCGTCGAATCAATGCAAAGATTACTAATCACAGAGATAACAGTATCGTTCTCTGTTTTCATCATTTTCAACATACACTGTCGTCATGCTGAAGAGATATTCTACAAAACAGCACTGAGAGTCAGTTTGTTTCAGCGATGAGATTCATTTTGACTACGAGTCACAGAGCAAGCTTCAAATTATACGAAAACCTGAGCAAAGATATTGTATGAACTGTATACAAGAGCAAGATTCTTCTAAAGATAAAGATTTAAAGAGACAGCATTGCTGAGCTGCAATAGAACATGAGTTCAAGTTGAATATCTACTTTTACGATGTTTCTGAAAACACGAACGAAAAACTGACTCTGAAGATCTATTTGAAGCAAATTCTGAAGTCTATCGTCAAGCTCTGAATCAATAGTCATTCTCGTTTCGTACTAGAGAAGAATGATGATTCAGATCATGACACAGATTCAAAAAACATTGTCAGAATCTGAAAACAGAAGAACAAGCTGAAGCACTACTTTAATTACGCATCTTCACCTGATTTATCTTCTGTAGAGAACATGTGACAGTTATCAAAACAGAAGCTTAGAAAGTATTCTCACTGAAATGATCACACTACTAGAGAGTTGATTTATGAGAGCTGATCACATGTCTCACAGAAGTACATTAACGAGAAGATTTCTACTATGTCAGAGCGATTACAAGCAGTTATAAATGAAGAGAGTAAAATGACAGATTATTGAATAATATATCTCTTGAAATTCAGTAGTAAATTTGATGATGTGATGAAGAAATCTGCGTGTGCTGCTCATTTATCGCTCATCATATGACAACAGATAATGACTTTGTGATAGTTCAGAAAAGACTGTTTGACTGTTTACGTCAGCACTGCGAAGATTGTTCTGACTTTGATGAACAACTGCAAGACTTATCGAACGAGCGCGTAGTTTTCTTTGATGAATCTTCTTCTGATGAATCTTCTTCAAAAAAACGAAAGACTTTGCATGAAGCAGAATCTCAAGAATCATTGCGCTCATCACAGCAGCTCGAACAACATCTGTCATTACAATCATCACAAGAGCATGAATCACAACTTCTGTCTCAATCATCAAATACTTTCAAGAGTAAGAAACTCAAAAATGCAGATGCAAAGAGATCACGAGAGAGATCACAACAGAAATCACGAAAGAATGCAACTGCGAATTGATTTCTACGAAATGCTTCGACGATCACTGAGTGACGTAAGAGACAGATCGATCTCGAATTGAATACTGTAGAGCAGTATGAGCAAGTCATTCAAGCTTTCATCGATTGCATCAATGTTATTGTCAAGAGACAATCATATCAGAAAGATAAACGTTCAGAGCATGAACTTGTCAATCTAGTTGAAAGATACGTCTTGCTCACTAGAGATTTTCTTACGAACGTCAAACTTCAGAAATTCTTCGTCATGTTTCAAGCTTTCATCTTGCTGTCATACTGTGAAGTTCTTAGAAAAAGAGACGTTCTTCAAGAGACTCTTGATTCGATAATTCAACATATCAACAGTCAACAGTGTGATCATCAAAGACTGCTGAATAACGTTCTATGAATAAATGATGTTATTGTTGCTTTAGTCAGTCATGATTGAATGATTTATCGAGTCACAGAACTGTTCTTCATTGCAGATTGACGTCAACAGTAGAGAATGAGCGAGAGAAAGAATCATTACTCTGAAGAGAGTGCGCGTTCGTCGAATCGAGATCAGTCAAAAATATGATAGCATGTTTTGAGATTCGTGACTGAGCTTAAGGTAGAAAACAATTGAGAGTAACTGAAACTAATGACAAGCAGTAAATTGAACGTTTCAAGCGCAACATTCAGCTCTTCTCTCTTGATCATTTCTCGTAATCAGTAAGTGTTCAAGATCAATGTCAACGACATGATCAGTCGAAGAATGAAAGCTTACTTCTTTTAGTACGAAACAAAGTCAGAATTGCAAGATGCATCAGATCTTATCACTTGCATGAAGACGTCTGCTCTATGCTCAGACAATTGCAAGATTTGAGAGTCATTTTCAGTATTTATTGTGAGAAAGTGAGAAGAATCATTTGACTCATCATCTTCGATTACAGATGAAGAGATCTGTAAGAAACGAGAGTGTGATTCAAGATGTCTTCTCATTTTCACAACTAGCACAGAATTCAGTAAGAGTCGTTCAAAGTGATGCTCAAAATGAGAGCAAGATACAAGACAATCTGAATTCGAAAGCAGCAAAGAAAGATGAAGAAGATACTGCAGAATATAGAAACGAAGCAGCAGAAGAGAAAGATGACAGTGAAGTAGAGAACATTGAAAATAAAGAAGCAGATAAAGCATTATGATGACTTGAAATGAAATGAAAGTTTCTCGCTAAGATTCTCATGAAGACAGACTCAGAAACTCATTGAAATGTGATTTATTAGATAGCAATGAGAAAAAACAATCACTCTCACTTCAGATTGAATGATCTTTCGATCGAATGATTTTCGCTATGATTTCGAGTCTCTGCATATATCAGAAGATTATTACATATGTATAGAATATTGATTTCATGCAAGCACGACTACGAAACAATGACAGTCTTCAGATCGCATAGCTCTACAAGACAAGCGCGTAGTTACGTAATCATTTCTAATTAGCAACGCAGTTGCTTCTACTGACTGATTTTAACCTCTTTTTCTTTAGCGTGCTTAAATCTTAACCTTAAACCTTAATTTCTCTCTTTGTAAAGATATTGACTCTTTTATCGAAAAGTTAAACCTATTACAGTTAATCATTCAAAGTTAAACCTATTACAGTTAGAAAGTCAAAGTTAAATCTATTACAGTTAATCATCAAATCTTGAATGTTCAACTTGTCTATTTCACTTCATGTTTACACTGCTTCACTTCGTTCTTGATCGCTAACAGCGTGTTTTTACCTTCTGCAATATGTCTTCTATATCTTCTAACAGCTATTTAAATAATAAACGTCAGAGCAATGCTCGAAAGACTGCTGCTGCCGTCGCACGTCACAGACAGCTCGCGTTTCAGATTCATCGAGATTCTTCTGCTCAATCTTCTTCTTCTGCTCGCCCCTCTTCTTCGAAAATGATGCTGTACGAACGTGATTCAAAGGGAAGAGAAATACCGCTCACCATTGGTAGAGGTTTCCCGAGCAGGGTTCATGAGTGCCGATCGACACCTTCTGAGGATACTGCCTACCATTGATAGAGGTTTTGGTAGAGGTTTCCCGAGCATGGCTCATGAGTGCTGGTCGGCACCTTCTGGGGATATTGGCTACCATTGGTAGAGGCTTCCCGAGCATGGCTGGTCGGCACCTTCTGGGGATACTGCCTACCATTGGGAGAGGTTTCCCGGGCATGGCTCATGAGTGCTGGCCGGCGCCTTCTGGGAATATTGGCCACATTGGTAGAGCTTTCCCGAGCATGGCTCATGAGTGCTGGGCGGCACCTTCAAAGTTCATGGGGATACCGCCTACCACTGATAGAGGTTTCCCGAGCATGGCTACTGGTAGAGGCTTCTCGAGCATGGCTCATGAGTGCTGGTCGGCACCTTCTGGGGATACTGACTACCATTGATAGAGGTTTCTCGAGCATGGCTCATGAGTACTGGTCGGCACCTTCTGGGGATACCGCCTACCAGTGGTAGAGGCTTCCCGAGCAGGGGTTCACGGCACTATTGGTCGATACCTTCTGGGGATACTGCCTACCACTGGTAGAGGTTTCCCGAGCAGGGCTCATGAGCGCTGGTCGGCACCTTCTGGGGATACTGCCTACCAGTGGTAGAGGCTTCCCGAGCAGGGCCCATGAGTGCTGATCGGCACCTTCTGGGGAAACTGCCTACCAGTGGTAGAGGCTTCTCGAGCATGGCTCATGAGTGCTGCTCGGCACCTTCTGGGGATATTGGCTACTAATTATTCCCTCAAGAGCACAGAACCCAGTGGTGGCATCCTTGCAGACCACATGAAGCTCGGGAAGACACTTGAAATGATTGCTTTGATGGTTGCAGATCCTCATTCAGCTAGCTCATTGTTTCATACAACCCTGATCGTAGCTCATCATTGATAGAGGTTTCTATCAATCAGCACCTTCTGAGGATATTGGCTACTACTGGTGAAGGTTTCCCGAGCAGAGCTCATGAGCGCTGGTCGACACCTTCTGGGGATACTGCCTACCATTGATAGACCTTTCCCGAGCAGAGTTTCACGACATCATTGATTCGCATCTTCAGGGTTCACGAGAATATTGACCGGCACTTATAGAGGTTTCTCGAGCGAAGTTTTCTTCTCCTTCGTCACCTTTTACCTTTCAGATACACGAGAAGATACTCTTCTACAGCGAGACATATCTACCTACCTATCTACCTACTCATCTGTATCTAGCCTACCTTCTAGATCTACTCACCTACTAGATCTATCGTTGCATATGTTCATGATCGATTAAATATTGAGAGCGTTAATGAAACTACTTAATAAGTTCGTAAGTTCTGAGTCAGCAAAGACTGAAAACTGCAATGCTTTTCATTGATAACAGACTTGCTCAAGCAGTCAACGAATCTAGTAATGATATTTACTGTCGACATTCTCTTCATCTGCTGCAGTTCTGCTTCATTTCTAGACATCTTTCTCGCTATAGCACTCTGTTCTACATAATTCTGACACGTCACTTCAATTTGATACGATACATCGTGATTGAACTCGTGACTCGAGCAGTGAGATGAGTGCCTCTAGTGCCTCGCCATTTATAGGCAGTGTGAACTATTCAAGATAACGTCTCTCAGGAAAACTCTTCTGAGACAGTGCAAGATGATGTCTTATGCAGCTTGAATGAGTCGATATTGAATCATAGAAGACAAACAACGTCAGATCTTCTGAAATAATGAGCTCAAAAGTTCTCTTCTGAAGATATGACTGACAGCGATTTTGAAAGCCTCTCTTAGACGTTTATTACAAGAAGTGATTACAATCAACTCTCTTCTCATTCTTTATTGCATTATTTTAATTCAATATGCAGCAGACTCAAGCTCTAAAATAGTTAACAAATCTTGAAATACGCTCTTGTCTTCGCTTGCTTTCCTGTTCTTCATTGACGATCAATCAATTTTGCAAATCAATTTCTTCATCTTCTTTCGCGCTACAGCTGAGTCTTTGACAACGAATAGGTTGCGTGCTTGCTTGACGCAGAGACATGATCGTACACGCACTCACGATGTGATTACGAACAAATGCACGATCATCAGCCTTTGTTCGTTCGAGTCGATCTATCTCGTTTACGTTCATGCTGTGCTCGATCTTGTGCCTTGAACTTCTTCAACAATCTCTGTGCGCTTCTCAATTTACTGCTGAGCAATCATGTATCTTCTCAGCGTATTCTGTATTTCGTTTCTAATTCGGCCGCTCTCTTCTCGAGAATCTTCGTAATTTCCCACTTCTGCTTCTCTATCTCTGCTGAGTCACCAGAATTCTGATGTTGCTCGATGACAAGTGATCTGATGACGATAGTGCTGACAAATTTGACGATGACTGACGTTCTTTCATTGTGAACATTTGCATAAACAGATCGTCTTTCACGATTCTCGAATGAAGTGATGCTAGAAGAGAATAGACGATCAAAAGACTCAGCGATTGCATTAGAATTTGAGCAATAGTGTGTCGTTGACTCTTTTGTTGAACAAAGTGCGTTGAGCTAAGTGTCTACAGTATCAATCTCAGACATAATGCTTGCTATCTCAGCAGAAGTGCTTTCGTCGTCAGTCTTGATGTTCTCGTTCTGCATCACGAACGAATTGTCTGTGAAATGTCAGACATCGTTTTACTCTTGTATTAAAGATTCACGTTCTGTTCTATCTTGACTCTCATCAAGCTCACTCGATCGATTTGAGCTTGCGATATTCTCGTGATCTTGAAGCGCTCGATTATAGTAAAATTCGAGTTCAGATGAAACTTTGAATACAGATTGTAGAGTCGCTTTCTTTGATTCTCTATGCTTCTTCAATGAAGAAGAATCATGATCATCGATGTCAATTTTGTTCTCATCGATATCGTCGATCATGATTAAGTCTTCTAGAATTATCAGACGTGCTCACAACAATGAAGACATGCGCACTGATCTGAACGCTTAGTCTGTGTCTCACGCTTGAAGTTGAGCTTACTCAGTCTCGAAAAAGTCAATATCTGCTTGCTCAGTGACTTGAAGAGCGTTCTAGTCAACATGATGTCTGAATTCTTGTTTCGCTCATCACTAGGTTTGAAGATTGGTTTGATAAATGACTTATTGATTTCGATGTTATTGAGAACTTCGAGTGACTGTTCTGTAAGATTGTTAGACACGTCGAAGTTGAAGTGAATATAATCTTATCATGAATCTTGACTCTGCTGCCTTCGTTCATATTGACTGTGTTTGCCTTGCGCTTGAGAGAATTTCAAACCTTCAATGTGATCGTTGCGATCATAGGCTCGTCATTGATAGAGAACATTGAGTTCGACATTCTCGATAAAGAACTCTGCTTCATTGATGATTGTGCAACATCTTCACAAAGCTGAGATTTCTCTGAAGCTAATGAGACTGCACAGGCTCTGAGAAGGCGAAGAAAGTCGTCAATGTCGAAGAATTCGTCATCAAACAGAGCTTGATCAATCTTCTTCAATGAAAGAGATGTGTTCTTCTCGATTTCGAACGAAAGGTTGCGAAGATTTTCGAAAGACTCGATGAATGAAAGGCAAAGATCTTCCTCATTAGTGATGTCACTGTCGCCGTCGCCTCGATTGTTCTCAGCTCTTTTCGAGTTTTCTGCATTCGTTAGATGAATTTCTCATGACGCTGAGTTCTAAAAATACCTTCATTTCCGACTCTGATTTCTTCAGCCAGCTTGCTTTGAAGCTGAGATTCAATCTCGTAATTCGTCTTGAAAGATTTGTTTCACCTGTCGCGCTGTAAGATCGCATCGCGTCTTTCGTCAGCACTACCTCAAGTTGATGGCTTTAGACTGAGACATGAGCTCGTGATCGGCGATGATCGATAGAAGTGAATGAAGATCATGTCAACGACAGTCATTGTAGAATAAAATTGCGAGAGAATCTTGTAAATAAGAAAACGGTGGAAATCGCTATCTGTTCTAAAGAAGAGCGCAAGATGAATTATATGTCGTGGCTCATTAACCGCTCTCTGTACGAGATACACCCAATCCCATTGCGAGTCACACCATCTCTACGCTGTTCCTCTGAACCTTCGTAAGCACCCTCTTGGCTGCACGCAACCCTCAAGGGTTGCTCAGTCCTCAATGATTTCTTTTTTCCCTTCTCTGTTCTCTTGCCATCCAATTCACGCGCGGTATTCCTCGGCAGAATGTGTATCTGAAAGTCTTCTCTGTAGCAGCCAGCTGATATCTCCAGAGATCACATCTCACAGAATGCCTCGTAGAATGCCTCGCAGGACATTAAGGAGCGTCCAGACTGCGCGGATTGTCCCCTCTAAAGCTGATCGTCGATGACCCACCAAGATTCCATGGCTCAGCATCGGCACGACTGAGACAATCTCTTCATGAGCTGGGGGATTTTCGATGCAGATGGCAAGGATGAAGGGTGTTCGGCAAGATGGCACAGGACGGCACAGGAAAATATCACCTCTTCAACAGCTCAGGGTTCCAATCCAGGCAGTGCTGCGCAGTGCACATGCATATCCTCTCAATCAAGCCGCTGCCACGTCAGCACCAACTGATGCCCGAAACCCAGCCAAGCTGAACTAGACGAGGCTGCCCAATTGCCGTAAGCCAGGCTTCGGCAGGAGATGTCACCAGACCGCTAGCAACAGCATCACGCCATCCATTCGCCGGCGGCACAGTAGGAAAAACGCTCAGGGTGGTGTGAGGCATTTATTCAATTGGTCTCGGCGCACAGGCGATAGCTCTGGGCAGGCTCCACCTTGCTCGCGCCCTTGTCGTGACGATGGCGATCGCTCAACACCCCGTGAACAATAGTTGCCACGCTAATAGAGCGGGGAACAGAAGGCCAGCTATGGGCAGAAAACAGAAGGACGCTGAGAGAGGAAGACAGAAAGGTCGAGGATCACTCTAGGAGGCGCAGGTGAGGGACGCGAAGGACAGCGATCCAAGAAGTCAAGGGGAAAAGTGCGCGCCTTCAAACAGGGCCAATAGAATCGATCATCGCAAAGGTGAGACTTCTCCCAGATGCGGGTTGAGGTCCGAGCAAAGGGTCATGGAATGGAAACGAGAAGCCGACAAAAAGCCCAGGCGAAAGAGACAAAGGAAATGAGGAGAAATGTTGGAAGGCGAAGGGGAACGAGCGAATATTTATGGCCTGGAAAAGCGGCGATGAGCTGTGCCGACGCGCTTTGCCCGATTCGGGGGGGTGCCAAACCCGGCACGGCAAACACCTGAAAGTAAATTACTTTACGGCACAGCTCATCGCCGCTTTCTCCAGACATAAATACCGCCCTCCCCCTTCTCCTTGTCCATCTTTCCTTCACAGCTTCCAGGTTTCCCGCATCGGTTCCCTTGAGCACCCCTGGTCCTTGGTCGGTCTTGTCCACTCCTCTTCGCGCTCGGACCGCGACCCACACACACCATACCTGCACTCATTCCCAACACGCTTCTGTCGAATCTGACCTTTTCACGACGATCTCGATTCCTCGTGGAGCTGAACTTCATCTGTCCTCTCATCGCTGACGTTGGAAACTCGATCAGGCCCGTCTGCCTGTCTACAGAACTCTTCTCTTCTCCTCCTACACTTCCTCGAATACTCTCTCCTCGAGAACGCCTTCTCTTCCTCCATCTCCCTTGTTAGCCCTCTCACAACTTGCAGCTACCGCCGCCGCTTCCTACTGGGCTTTGGCTTTGATTGCCTTGAGGATCGGCGTGGCTATGACGAAGGCACCAGCGCAATGGACATGGCGTTCCCATCGCCTGGACCAATCGAACATATGCCTCATGTTCCCCCTCAGGTTCCTTTCTACTGCGCCGCCAACGTATGGTCGGCGCTGAACCCTTGAAAGCGGTCTAGTGGCACCTCCTGCATGGATTCAACCCAGGCTGATTGGACAGCCAAGCCGAGGTCAGCTCAGCTGGAGCTTCAGGCATCTGTTGGTGCTGACGTGGCAGCGGCTCGATTACGAGGACATGCATATTCACTGCCCTGTGATGCCTGGATCGGCGATCAGGCTCCTGGAGGTGTGACGCTTCCATGTACCCTTCGGCCGAGCTCTCTTCACCCGCGCCAGTTACAGTGCCAGGTTTCGAACTCGCGGCGGTGATGGTCTCAGCTGTGCCGGGGCTGAGCCATGCACCATCAATGGCGAGGCGTTCTGCGAGGCGAAACGCTGGGACTATCCAGCTAGCTGTTGCGGTGAGACTCGATGGCGGCACAAGGTCAAGAAGGAGACAGGGGATGATTGGATGTCGAAAGGCGAGATTGTGGGGAAGAGCCACCCAGACAGGGTCTCAAGACGTGGAGGGGCGCAGTGAGAATCAAGCTGCATGTGATGTTGATCGAATACGAGATCCCAGCGGCTGAAAGCTGTGCCAGGGCGTTCACATTGATGTGAGAGAAATGACTGAAGATCGGCGATCGATGGTCTCAGGAGTGGAGGGAAAAGAGTAGGATTTGGAGTGAGGAGATTGCAGTGAATGGCCTGCCAGCCTTTGTGTACATATACCCGGCCTCTCCTTGTCTTTCTCCAACTGGAACTTCCCTCCCAGACTCCCCAGCCAAAAAAGATCAGACTTCATCTGGATCCACTAGCTAGCTTTTGCACTTGTGTCCTACAATAACTCTTGTCAACATGGATTCCGTTCATTCCTATCAACCCCCAGCCACGGCAGGCTTGCGTAGCGACGGGCGGCCTACAGTCTCCAACCTTCATGTCCCCACAGTTTGTGGAAAGGGCAAGAAAGCGAGCGAAAGTCTCCAAGACTTCGACTTGATCGAATTTCTAGACATGACTGAGCCACCGCCGAAGGAGTCTACAGATCCACTCCACATGTCAGCACAGAACCTCTGCGCCGAAAAAGATGCCGGAGGTATAGTTTCCTATCATTGCTGTTTGATGAACAGCAACTAACGTTTCCAGATACCTCCAACAAACCCAATTCTACTCGCCGCAACGACCGCACTGGTGACGAGGAAGACGATGACTTCCCAACCTTTGAAGGGCTGCTGCTTGGTGCTGGAAAAGCGCAAGAAGAGCAATGAACAGGCTCGAGTGATGAACATCCAACGGGAGGATCTGAAGGCAACTTCGAGCTTACCGCCAAGGACGATCGCAACAGCGCTGGCAGTCCCAGAGCGAGCGAAAACAAAAACGAAGGTGGGTACATCAGCTTCATATGTTGCCGAAAACGATGTTGACGGCAGACAGAGAAGTCGATGGCAGCGGGTGACAATCGTTCAGAGGACTGCGATGCCCCAGATGCTCAGCGAGAGGCTGGTGACAGTATTCACGTCGAGACTTGCAACGATTTGACCGCTGACGGAGAAGATGAAAAGAAAGAGGCCGTGCGTTCAGATCAGTGCGGACAACCCAATTGCTGAGGGCATGTCTGATGATTCAAGACCAGTCAATCCCGACCCACGGTACCGACGATGACGACACTGACACCGCTTGGTTTGCCGCTTTACGAAACAAGTCGAAGCTCATATTCAGGTATCCTTCTGGCCTGGAACCTAAAGACAGGAACACTTGCGCAAGTTCGACTTTGAATAAACCTGGCAGTCCAGGTAAGCATTGAATGCGTATTTCGGATTCAGGAACTAAATGGTCGTCTAACATTCTCCAGGTGATCCGATTGTGATTCAGGATCAGGGCATTGATAGCAGTGGCGACGGTACTTCAGAAGAACAGGATGGGAACCAGGGGACGCTTAGCACTCCGCCGACGTCTGTGACAGGCTCAGAGGATGGGTGCGACCCCAAACTTCTACTTCGTTATTTTCGATGCTAACGAACTTTTATCGATTCAGAATTCCTAGCCCCACCAAGAAGAACAAACATTCTACCTCAAAGAAGCCTCTACCGCACCGCAATACCATCGTCTCCTCGAAGTACAATAAACCAGTGCGCGAGTTCAAAGGTGGAAATCGCCGGGGTCTCATGCTTGATTCATTAACGAATGGGGACAAGAAGGATCCGTGCAACGGCCAAGAAGCGAAGATAGATGACAAGGAAGAAGATAAAGAGAAACCTAACGGGAACGACGACAAGAAAACTACGCCTTTGCTGCAATCTATAAAGAAAAGGAGTCTGTCTGCCGTTGAGGGGAAATCTGCGTCGAAGCGTCATATCAAACGCCGCCGCTGTTTGTCACCTCATCAAAATGAAGCTGCTGGCAGTCAAGGTGAGTGTGAAATATGCTTTTTCTATTTGGGAAAGTGAATGGCCCGTCTGACGTTCAACAGAAAACATATTTGCGGTTCAACACCAGCATCTCGACACTCAGGCCAACGGCACTTCTCCTGAATCGAAGGTTGTCAACCCCGAAATCCGTAATGCCACCATTCTCTCAGGCCCTACTAGCGGTACTATCACCAGCCTACCTATTGTTGAGCAGGTTCAGGGACAAGGCGATGCAGCGCAAATCGAGGAGCCGGAGTGGGAAATCATCAAGATACTCGACAAGAGAGAGACAGTGTCGGGAACGGAATACATGGTACGCTGGAAAAATACATGGCTGCGCAAAGGTGAACTAGGAAACGCACAGAAGTTGCTGCGGCAGTTTGAAGCAAACGGCCGCCCACAGTATGGACGCAAACGGGGCAGACCGACTCGCACATGCAAAGTTTGATGATGGTCATATTCTTTCATGTGGAATTTACTTTGTGACCGGAGGATGTACCATTTTTCTTGTTTCAAGATATTCTGTCATGTTCTGCAACCGTGCATTTGACTTGTGGCGACCCACTTCCTGCGTGATATGGGTGATAGCGATGGCCATTTCCGTGCTCGTATGCCATAATGCTTGATGTGACGGATGTGGTGTCCGACTGCCACTTTCCACAGCCTGCTCAGAACCCTCGAACCCTTATAGACTTGGCGTTATGAGTGGAGACTGCTTAATTAGTATTGGACCCCAAGGTGATACCATTCTGGAAATGTCTCGTCCAGATGGCGAAAACGGGTAAGGGAGGCAGAAATGAACATAGAGATGGTGACATTCGTCTAGCCACGCGCCGACCACTCAAGGCCGGGAAGTGGCTTGGGAGCGAGAGAAATCGAGCAATAGAAAGTGTGGTTGTCCTACGGTTGGTGGCAGCACAAAAACTGGCTAGGTGCCAATTCAGTCAGTCTATCGCCTAGAAACTGCTTCATACCATCACTGGCGTAAAACCTTGTAATTTTGTCAGATATTCGCTGCTAACGCTGTATATTTGTTGACGAAGACGACATCACATATACATCTAACTTACTTTCGAGTAGAATTGAAGATTGTTATTCTCGTTTGAGAAAGCGAGTATAGAGATCACTGAGAGAACAAGGCCTTTTTGAGTGGAGCGCAGTAGATATTTGAGAGCCTAAAATAATTGTAGTGAGATTTTCGAGAGAACACTAAGGCTAGGTTTTGTGAAAAGGCGCAGAATAATTCAGAACAAACTACGTCTAAGATAAATATGCAGATAAGTTGAAGGCTGACAATTTCATCAAAAAGCCAAGGCGCAAGAAAGAGCGTACATGAATGATGCATTTCTAAAATTCAGACGCAACTTTTCCATGCCAGGCTCCTTGCTGACGAGTTTTGCGGGCTTCAAGTGCGACAGCTGCCTTCTAATCGACATTTCAGCGGTCAATCGTTGCTGACGGTAAGCTTTCAACCCCAACATCGTGCGCAAAAGGTAGCTCCGTTTATTTCAGTGGAAGATTTTCGACGCATTGAGTACGCTTGATGAACCGTGCAGGATCGAAATCTTGCCTTTGAGACAGCCTTCGTCCTGATTGGCTGCAGTAATTACTGTCTAGGAGAGAGCGTTCTCATTCCTCCTCAAGTACTGCTCTTCTACGATGACTGATTGGGCAGCGCCGTTGGCAGTCGTCGACACAAGCTCAAATCGATCTGCCGAAAGCGCTTTGTCAATTCGAAACGGCCCCAGCGTTGCACGGTCAGAAGGTCTCAATATCCAGACATTCTCGCCAATTTCAAAGGGAAACTAGAACCAGGTTCAAGGGTTGTTCATTAGCTGAGGATCGCTACATATAGGAGATGAATTGTTCAATATTGGCCGAGAGCGGCTCTTGATCGTCGCGAGGACATGATACTTACATCTGGAACGTTGGAGTACTTCCCAACAAAAGATCGCCAGTCTATATCGGACTAAAGTAGTTCTTAGTGTGCTATCACGCGAAGGATTATTATGGCAGCACTTGCGACTTACCCTCTCATCCGATTTCGTCCTTGCTTTTTCAAGCTTGCCCTCTTTTGAGTCTTCAACAGACTCTTCGTCACAGCCATTGTCCCCTTCAGAATCGTTTTTGATGTTCTGTACTGTACCAGCGCGGGTCGACATAGTTAGATGGTAGAATCAAATACAGCCAACATCAGGTTCGTTGAGTGTAGTTGTAATTGCTATAGAGGTAGTAATACGAGTATTTACAGTAAGAAGTAGCTTCAGCCTCAATAGTGGCCCGTGCACTCTCGGAGATTTCCGGGCCATAGGCCCAAGAAATCCCGACACATGGTCAAGGAACAACGATGATTCTGGATATTTCGGCATCTGGCAAATAGGGCCCTGGCAAACACACCTCTTTGTACCACAGCACCTTCCCTTTGGGCCTAGCGCAGGTCATGAGCGCTACTATAAATACAGCTCAACGAAATTCTCTTCTTTCTTCTGTATTCTTAAAGTCTTAGTTATAGCTATCTCTATCGAACATTTTATTCACTACTCATGTTAGGGGCCAGCATAGAGCGAGTCATATGAGTGTAATCAAACGAGTATATAAATGCTAAGGAAGGAAAGTATCTAGGAGGGCAGGGCCGGCTATCTATATGACTTAGGGGAACCTAAGCTAACCCCCAATAGAGTTGGCCTCGAAGCATATTCTGTAGCCTAGTGGCCGGCGACCGGCGGTAGCCCTCGGTATAGCCATCAACATAGCCATAGCCAGGATCGTAACAACTCATGCTGATGAAGTGTAGATCTGATGATTGACTAATTAAGTTATGAGTCAGACTCAGACAGCTGAAGCAGAAGCAGAAGCAGAAGCGAAAGCAAAGAAACAACGAAATATTTACAAATGATCAATTAGAGCGAGGCATGCATATCAGAAAGACCTCAAAGAGGTTTTATTAGCTACATAGTTCACCTAAAACGAATCTTTTGAAGCAATAAGATATGAAATGTAAATTATCAGCCCTACAGGGCTGGACCGGTGCTAGGTGAACCCTTCTATGGTGCGCGAAGGTAAAAACAAGGTTTATTGTTCTTCGAGATGAGTCAGCAGTCTGATTAATGAGACAACCGTTCAATAATGCGCCGATTCTATGCAGCCTTGCTTGTAGCTTTGCTAGCAAATTAGTGTGGCCCAATCGAGAAACTCTGTTTGGCAATCTTGCTACCTAAATTAAGGCACGAGGATAAATCCTCTATTGGCTTTCATTTCCCCTCATTCTTTCAAGTTTTCGTTCACTTGAAGGCCAAGGACTATGGCTTCTCATTATGTCACGGACAATACGAAAGCTCATGGTATAGAATCCTCTAATTTCTTAAGTCAGGCTCTGCCCACTGACTCTCCAAGGAAGTCGACCACTACCGACAAGGATATCCACGATTAGCAGCATTCATGAGTCTCGACCCTAACTTCGCGTTACTAAAACGCTTTGATATCCTACATCTACGCAACCTTCTCTATCTGCAAGATGAGTTGTGGGAGCTGCAGAAACAGCTCGACGATTTAGATGACTCAGAAGAGACGTCATTGTACCTGAGCAGCCGGAAACACGATCGCAACGAAGAGCGGCGGGTACTGCTCCCAAGACTGCAGACCGTACTGCAGAATTACGGTACGTACACATGTAACCAACGACTGCCTTTCAGGATATTTGCCAAGCAATTCAAATACTGTTGATAGATTCAGCACTCCTAAATTACCATAACCTCCTCAAGCTATCGCCAGCATCAAAGCGAGACTCTCAAAGCCTGACAAACTGGGTCGATGGCAACAAACCGCTCGTACGGTCGGAATCTACTATTTTCCTCTCAGCAGCCGCCCAAGGGGACTTGATTGCTCTGCAAGATCCAACAGAAGACAAGGGCCCCATTGGCAAGCTGATTGAGCATATTCTGGTACGCTTTCCGCGTGCTAGTTCTAAGGTAGGCAGATCTGGGCGAGCATGCAATCCATAGTTGCTGGCCGAAAAGAATAAACCGTCTTTGCTTATTCGATCTCTCACAGCTCTTCTCCAACAAAGTATGGGTTCCCTAGTCCAATTGCGACTCAATGAAGAGTGATGACCTGCGCGAATGGCTGAAACACTTCTCTGCGGTACAAAGGATAAGACCAAATACATCGAGGATCCCCAAGTCTTCCTCTTCAGCTCCGCTCTAATATCAGGCACCGAGAGCATCATCGTTGCGCTTCTCGTTCCTCTGTGGCTGATCATCTCGATCACATCAATGTATCTGACGCACAAAGCTGGCGGGCCGGTGTTCGTCATGGCTCTGGTCATGGCTGGGCTCTCAGGTTTCGTGACGGCCGTGACGGCTGTATCGAAGTATGAGGTCTTTGTTTCCGTGACGACGTAAGTTTCGATGATTTCATGATTTGTTTATTTCGTTTTGATCTAGTTTAATTTAATCTTGTTGGCCGAATTAGAGTGTCTTAAGAGCGTTTGGATATTGACATGACTGATGTAGGAGATATTGTTCTGTCCTCGGAGCGATCTTCTCGGGTCTGACGTTAGGAAAAACGGCGAGTGATGGAGCTCAACTACATCAGGCAAATGCTACGGTGAGATGCTGAGGGAATTAAAGGGTTATTAGGTCACGCCATCCAGTAGTATAAGGCCTCCGTCTAAAGATTTGGCTGGATGTATAGACTATCGCCTATCTACTCCAAGTGTACTAAGTTGTCTTCACCCTTCTGAATTATGTCGATCATATTTACCATGTGTTCATAGATCAGCCGAGGAGATATAGCCATCGCGAATGTCGTTTCTATTTCTCTTCCATCCTTCCCCTCCATCACGGTGTCATCTAGATCCTTGAAATGGCGAATTCTATGGTCTGTTACTTCATGAAGAGAGATTTCTCGGACCAATGACTCGTTCTGTACCTTCATCTCTGGCCCTAGAGCCAGCTCCAGCTGGCGTAAGCCCATCCCATCACCGCCAACTAAGCTCTCGAGAAGTTTTCTCGCCGACACGGGACATGGCATACCAGGCCACATGCCTTTGGCTGTGATGTCGAGTTGGCTATCAGCGATGATGTGGCGAACCGTATCCGGTAGGCCCATGTATGCCGCGAGGTGCAATTTCGTGATTCCTTCGAAACGATCACTCCCTTGGGCCCTATACTCCTTTACCAACAACCATGCGACTTCCAAAGCTTCCTTACTGATTCTCTGTATATTCTCTCCTATTGCTCCCAATCTATGTTTTGGATTGCTGGCAATGATTCTCGTGGACACGATACCATGCAACAAAGTAATTTGAATGGGTAGAAACCATCCGAGTGTTGTGGAAGATGGTCGCAATATATTTGCGCCAGCTTCGATCAAGATTGTCATAGCGTAAGTTTCTCCCATTGCCGCAACCCTGAAAGCTAGAGTCTGATCATCCTCATTGTATTCATCGATATACTGATTTAATTTCGGATGGCAAAGCAGGTGACGGAAGAATTCCTCCGAATGGATTCTTTTATCTTCGACAACGTTGATCAACAGGCCAAGCGAGAAGTGCAGGAAGTCCACACATGTGGATCTCGACAAATTTTGATCCAGTAGGAGGTCTAATAGCCGAAAATTTTTCCGGGAGTCGAACAGGCTCGATTGTAATGGTGTGAGCCCGTCGGCTACACCATTTAAATCCAAATCTGCCCCAAACTCCAGCAGAAGATTTACCATCTCCGGGCACTTATCTGATTTAATACACTGGTGAAGCGGCGCGAGTATACCATTGAACTCGTCGGTTTGCAGATTTACGTCCACGCCTCTCGTAAGCAAAGCTCTCGCAGCAACCACGTTATCAGCTGCGACGGCATCCTCGAGATAGGTTCGTTCGACCAAGCCGAGGCTATATGGCTTCTCGAGTTCATGAATTTCATAGTGACTGATCAGAAGATCTAAAGTATCAGCCCAGGCATCGTTGTTCTCATTCCTTGAAATGGCGAAGGTAAGCGCTGTGAATCCAAACTCATCGGCGTGCTTGACATCGGTCTTTCTGCGTATCAACTCCCGAATAACCTCAAAATCATCTTCAATTCGTGGGTCTGATATCGCTTGCAAGAGTATTGTTCCATTCCCTCGCTCTAGTTGGAATACTTTGTTGACCGCCAAATTGTGGTCTTCGAGCACGTCCATCGTGAGTTTGATAGCCTTCATGTGGTCAGCCCCGTGAGCCAGCCAGTGACCGAATGGTCTTCTAATAGCTCTAATCGCTAGTTGGGGCGGGGCATCGTTGTTCCGTTGATTGTCATAGTCAAGAAGCAGAGCGACTATCTCCCAGTAGAAGTGACTGACTGCTATATGTTGACCTGTCCTTCCCCCACATTTGTCATCTGCGCTCTGATCAAGCAGGATCCGGACCAAGCTCTCATTTCGGCAAACAATTGCGCATTCTAATGGAGTTCCACCGAGATCGATATCATGTTCTTCCCAGTAAATTCTTTTGTCTATGACACTATTAAGAGTGGCCCCATGTTGTAAAAGTAGTGTAGTAGCGGTCTCGCAATCTTCATCCTTGAAAAACGTGCAGACATGTAGAGGAGTTAAGCCAAACTTATCCTGAATTGTAGCACGACCTCCTTGACTAAGGATCAGCTGCAAGGTGGGTAAATGACCCCCAAGGCAAGCGTAATGAGTCGCTGTTCGACCCAAGCGTGTGATCTCATTGACATTGGAGTTTCTGTCTAGTAGAATTTGTAAGTCATCGTTCCATCCGAGCCATGCTGCCAGCTGCAAGGGACCAAGCTCGTCGATTTGTAGGTGGTTGAACGTTGTGAGGTGGTAAGGAAAGCATGGGCTCTCTCCCTTCTTTCCCTGCCTGTTAGCGATAATACTAGACCAAGAATGCGGCTCGAGGGTAAGCTGTGCGTCGAGGCGTGCCTGTCGGATTTTGATCAACATGAACAAACGTATTCGTTCACACAGATACTGATGACCGGGATACCTTAATAGCTGCTCATCAGCGTATTGATAGTCTGAAGTAGCATCTGTCCAGATAGGCTGTACATTCAGTGCGACACATAATCGTGGATACCAAGCCTTAGCCTTCTCCGATCCCTTTGTTGTAGCTTCTCCCACCAAGTGCGTCGTCATTTCGAGGGACTGCTTTACGCCATATCCAATTGCATAACACTCACTCAAGCTCATCTCAGCGTACCCATGGCCGTTTCGAAGCCCCTTTGTGTTCTTCGTCAACCTCTTGAGATCAGACACAACTCGACATTTCATAGACGGCGGAAGATCCGTGAGAAGAACGAGTTGCTCCACGGCGAGCTCAAGGCACTGCGATAGGCATATCAACTATCAACAGAACAGCTTCGGAAATCAGAGTGCTATATACCTCAAAGAGTGAACTGAATCCGACGAGAGCAGTCAATGGGGCAATTTTATCATCTTGATTATGTGAACCTCGCACGTCTCCTACCTCAACCTCTAGGACGTCACCGCTACTTAGGATGTACAATATCAATTCCTATCATTCAGTATTTATAAGTCAAGCACTCACTCATCTTGCGTTGCGTTCTTCAAGATCTTCTGCAATTCTCTTATGCTCATCCTTCTGCCCGGCTCATCCTGCAAGGCCCCTTGGAATACTTTCTTGATATTGGAGTACATAGCGATATCCAATCTTGAGAAATCATCTAGAAAGTCCAGCCCGAGATGAAGAAGACCGTTTTGCGTCAAGCTATTCAAAAAAAATTCCTTGTTCTCCAAACTGTGAATATCAGACATTTGTGCGCAATGCCAACAATTGTCGAAGAACGAGTCTCCTTTTTTAAGAGCCTCCCAAAAGAGAAGGCCAAGTGAGAACGTGTCCGTGACTAGCGCATCGTCAATAGTGAAAGCTTCGTTATTACAGGCAGTGCCAGTCCTAATTTCGGGAGCATTCAGCAAGGGAGTGCCGAAACCGGGAGCGACTTTCGTCTCAGTATCATCTCCGTTGGCGACAAGTGCATGACTCAGGTCAGCGATCTTGGCGACCCAGCCCTTGCCAACCTCATCTGGAAAGACCAACACATTGTCCAATTTGACGTCTCCATGGCATACCTTCAGACGGTGGAGAGCCTGTAGCCCATTTGCAACTCCGTGGCAGAGTTTCACGCAATCTCGAGTTGAGTAGTCTCTGTGAGATCGAAGGAAGTGTCTCATATCCCCATATTCGGCGTATTCCAGAACCAAGAAGGATGCTGGCAGGCCTGCGGATTCGTAAACTGCGTATCCCACAACGTCAACAATGTTTACGTTTGCACGGATTTCCCTGTGGGCAAGGATGCGTATTTCCAAAGCCATACGGCTCAAATGAAGCTCGAACGCGGCGTCTTTGAATTCTGTGAAAGAGCGCGATTCGATATGGTTCAATTTGACCGTGACAAGCTTCCCTTTCTCCGTTTTGCCGATCTGCACTGTCGATGCAGCTCCCCTACCGGCCAGTACGCGTTTAGATAAGCCTAGACCTACGAAGGAGAATTCTTCCAATTCTGTCATCGCAATCGTAGTGACAAAGCTCAGAGCAGCGATCGGGGCTGAGCGGGCGGAGGACATTGGTCGAGAGTCCCATAGGTCGACTGCACTGCCGTTCGGAAAATATTTGGAGGAGAAGTCCATGGTCTGCCTCGATACTGGACGTACTCTATCATTAGTCTCAGCTTACAAGAGCGGGATTCATGGACTCCAGGTTTGTGACGCCTACTCAATTCGAAGGAAGGCGCGAAGTGAGGCTGCCTGCTGCATTAGACTTTACCCTAGAGGAACTAGCATGAGGTGGGAGTACACAGGCACACAGGATATGGTAGATTTTTTGACTACTCAATCCAAGGAATTCTTAAGTACGTTCATCGCCATGTTCGACTTCGAGAATGATTCTCGTTCTAATCTTACCTTGTCAACATAGAAGTAGCTTTGCACGATGGAGCCAACTCGAGAGAGCGCGGCGAGGCTGGAGCACGACCTCTCTACAAGGCTGAGCCAGTATCATCCGCGACAACATCGAGGGTATCTGGCAGTGAACGCATTGATGCTTCTCTGGGAAGATGACGACCTAAACTGCATTCAAGAGGTGAAGCAATTCTCAACTCTGCTCGATAAGAAATTCCGCTTCAATGTGCGGCAATTCCTGATCCCGAGTAGTAGGCCTCAAGATGCTCTCAATAAGGCCGTTGGGGAATTTCTGTACTCGTTTGGGACGCATGATTGTCTTATCGTCGTCTACTACGCTGGACATGGGGATCCGGACCTTGATGGTGACCGGGAAGCGATTTGGGCAGCGTAAGACAATCTTGAACAAGCAATTGTTCTGCATTTTCTCACCCAGTCTTTTACCAGGCGTAAAAAAGGTGGATCCACATTGAAATGGCACCTTATACAGCCTGCTCTCGAAGCTGCAGAGTGTGACGTCCTGATCATCCTGGACTGCTGCTTCGCGGGACAAGCCGCAAGACAACCATCATATCACAAAGTGGAGCTGCTCGCAGCTGCAGCTATGGGGTTGCGTACTCCTGGTGTGTCTCAACAGGTTCCGTCATTCACCCAGGTCTTGATGACAGAGATGGCCCGCATCGTTGACGAATCAGGAAGTGTGAAAGTGGCGAACCTACACCGGCAGATGCTCAAGAAACAACACAAACTGCAGCAACAACCCATCTATGTATCGCTCTCCGACGACGAAAGCACAAGTATAGTTATTACACCTCAATTGGATAACATCTTGACAAAAGAATCAGCAAATTCTCAAGCTGAAGCTCCCGCTTCGCTACTTCTCCAAGTCTCACTGTTTGAACCACCTACTAGTACGCAAAAGGACCAAATTGTGAATTGGATGACGACCGAGTCTCCAAATTCCATTTCCGCTGTCTGGGTTAAGAAGGTCATACTCAAGGCCCAAAATACGAGAACTCTAGGGGAGCAACTTATTCAGACCCGAACAGGAATTCAGGATTCGCAGGCAGTGTTTCCCATCGGTGCAGCGCCGGACCTTCGCCGTAGCCTTATGCTATTGAGCTCGACAATGGAGAAGCCTGAGCTTGCGTATCAACTCGATCAAGAGTACAGCATACGAATGACCGAAGAGAGGTGTGAAGATATTATGTACCGCATAGAGGATTGCATGACGACATTGGACGTGTCGACCATGGAAGACCTAGTTAGGAAGGACGAAGCAGAAGAGACTGGACTCTCAGCCAAGCTTGCTCTTCGATTGCGCTTGTTGGACAATACCGCGCCCCCCGATTCTTCGAACTACAGTCGCGTAAACTTTTCCACGCCTGCAATAGCCAAAGAACGCTTCCGCCAAGGATTTCAAGGCAACATCCATGTCATTGTAGAATACTGGTATTACACTTCCGAGAAAGTAACCTCTACCACCGCTCCTGCCTCCGTTCTTCTGCAAATAAGAAAGGTCGCGACCCTCCACGCCATCCCCAAGGACGAAGGATTCTGCTCTCTGCTCGGACGAGGCTACACCCACGAGTATTTACATGGCGAACGTCTCGGGCTCATTCATCAGATCCCCGAAGATTGCGTCGGGCTCTCGCATTTCCTCCTTTCCGAATGCTTCGCATTTCAGCCCATGGTCGCGCTAGAAATCCGATTGCGGCTGGCGCAGAAAGTCAGTGCGGCTATTGTCCATTATCATTCCATCGGCTGGTTACACAAGGGTCTCAGGAGCGACAGTGTTGTCATCTTCGGCAAGAAAGCCCTGGAAATGTCGACCAAGGATCGTGAAGGTGAAGGTCCACCGCCGCATCTAAAGCTTGCAAAACCTTACATCTTCGGCTTCGACTGCTCCCGCCCTCACGAGGCCGAGAGCTCGCTTGAGACAGACTTCAGCCATGAGAGGAACATCTATCGTCATCCGGATCGGTGGGGACGGCCAGTGCCGTTCCAGAAGAAGCACGACGTATACTCTTTGGTATGACCCCTTTCCCTGAGCCCCACTTCCGAGTAATGGGAAATTTTGACTTTGATTCCATGTAAAAAGGGAGTTCTCATGTTAGAGATTGCGCTCTGGCGACCCATCTGGAGCCTGGATCCCGAGAAGAAGCAGTTCTCCAAAATATCTGATCCGGAGCGATTGCGCGAGATTTATCTAGACATCTGCAAAGGCAGACTGATTCACGCTGCCGGATCTCAGTATGCCAGGGCAGCAGAGATTTGTTTCGCCCGCGATCTTGGCGATGACATAGAGGATTGGCAATTCCATAAGTTTTTAAGGGAGAATGTTATTGGAAGAATTGTTATGTGTGTGCGTGGCCTGGGTTAACTAGTTGAGGAAATGGTACAACAACCGGAAGACTTTAGATAACAACCTTAATTTTTCACATTTCACTCCCGCTTACGATAATTTTCTACCTTTTTTAAGAAGTTAAAGATCGTTTATTTACTTTACTAATGTGTCTCGGTTTAGCGCGAGGCAGTTAGCATTGTACATCATGTATATTTCACAGTCAGAATCGTTTTCCTGCTATGAGATGACTGCAAATCTTCAGGGGTCATAAAGAAAAACACGGAAGAAACGGAAATCTTCACTTACCTTATTAATTGCGGTAAACCCCCGATTTTGGTTCCCACATCCTGCCATGGCGTGGACCAATCGCGCTTTGATGGCTAACACCGCCCTGTCAAGCAGGGGTGTCCAAGAACAAACCCTCCTTAGAAGCAATCATAATCCCTCATCATCGCAAACCCCCCTCTTCGATCTTCAGCAGACAAGTTTAAACTAGCCATTTGCTACAAAAATCTCGCCGACCACGTCACCTAGCTCAAGATAAATCTTTTGGTAGCAACGTGCAGGCTTTCCCCACTTTCCATGATCGACCACCCCGGCGTGGCCAATGAGACTTCATGATTGCTTTCATCAGAAATGTAGTGGACGTGTAAGCCAAGGCTAGGTCAGGTCGAGAAATTAGATATGAGCGTCTTGAATCCCGATACCTTGCGTTCAAACCCCCTTCCCACCATTTCCCTCAAAACCCTAACCCTCTCCCAATCTCTCCCACAAGTATCAGCCCCGTAGTCTCTCTACGTATACAGGCCAAGTAATCGCAACGAAAGCATCCCACGCCCCCCCCTAGCACATCTCATCCCCATTTCATCCTCCTCGCCCAGACGCAATTTCCCCTACACCTTTCTCCTAGTGTCATACGTAAGCTCTCCCCATGAGCTGAAGCGGAGGAGGTGTATTTATGTGGCACGCCGTTTTGGGGGTGGGGGGGAAGGGGTGGAAGAATTAATTTGGAGAGGGTGCAGAACAAAGGGAGGTGAAATTTAAGGTAGGGCTTGGGTGCGCGGGCTTGAGGGAAGGGATGGACTAGTGGCACCTTCATGAATAAGGGGGGAAGGGGGTGAAGGGATGAGATCAGGGGGAGTTGAGGTGGAATCGGTCGAAGGATGAGGCCTAGAAGTTCAGCTTGGCTTAGTTTATGATGATATAGTGCTTTGGATTTTTTTTCATCTCGCCGCAAGACAGTCGTGAAGCACAGTTGCGGGATGTCTTCTTGTTCTGGGGCAGGGATACGATTTTGTATTGCGTAGGTGGTAGTAGAAGTTGAGCAGAAGGCCTGGTGAAGGGCACGAGACAGAAGCTGAACCTCAATACTATAACCCAGCTCTTCTTGACAGCAATCCTACCGCTTTAGTACCATCTAGTCACCAGACACAAAGTGCTTGACAGGCACGACAGGAAAGAAGTACAGTCAGCAATGCTTCTAGCTATGCTAGAAGAAGGCAGGGCTAAGATACACTATCTATTATCGCTCTGAATGTAACAGAACTCAATGACGCTAGGGCAACCCTGTGTCCTCATTTAGCAAACGCAAAAGTCATAGCGCGAGCCCTAGCGATTGCGAATATTGAATTCTGGGTCAATTGTAGAGAAGATGATGATCATCAGTCTAGGTTAAATAAACTGAAATAAGATATGCTATGCAATGAACAGTGCTCTTTTTCTCATCCCAAAGGAAGTATCATACAAGGCTAGCGGCATATCGACACAGAAAACTGCCGGTGAGAAGAACAGCAAGTGTTGCGAAGAAACGACTGCCGCCTTCTTCTGACACCTTTTCCCTCTCAATTAAAGAATCATCGCCAAGATTCATGCAGCGTAATGCAAATAAAAGCATCGACATAAATGCTTTTCAATCATTTTAAATAACTAGAATAAAATTAATTCACAATCTAACATTTGACACGTATACAAGAGATACATAATATGATTTCAAACGAGATATAAAGTTGACATTCTCATAAAGTAAACAAGGCAAGTTAATCAGACTTAACAGTCCGCTTCAGTGCTTTCATAGTGACAGTTCAAACTTCAAGGTTCGATTTATGCATAGTGACTGCGTGATTGACGAAGTAGCCTGAATCGTGAATGATCTTCATACAATCTGACAGAGAACATGAAAAAAGGCTCAATGAAGTGAGCATAAGCGAAGCTCGATCTGTTCAGCTATTGGGGCAATCTTCTCTGATGAATAACTTTGTAATATTACTACTCATTGTAACTGATTCTAGCATGAGAAATCTCAAAGTAGACCACTCGCTTCTTAATTATACACGATGTTCTCAGAGGCAACGCGTCTCTGTTAGTCTGTCATTGCAGGCTGATCACAGCTTCTCGTGAATCGAATCTCATGCACCTTCGCTGCATGGTTCTGAAAGTGCGAGATATTCTCAAGTATGTTGCTGCAGACTGAATGAGAGCACGAGATTTGATCAACTGAGACGAGGTCACGGCGTAAGAGCATATAATGCTGGTTCTCGAGATGCTTTGCAAGCCTGTTGCCGCTGCTGAAGTTTCTTTGTCGATACTGACGCGACAAAGTCACATTACTCAGGCAGAAAAGACAGATTCTCACAGCACAACGAATCGAATATGCCTCTTCTTTTGACAAGCTTAACTTCGAGATTATACTTTCGATCTTCTTCTCAAAGTTCATCGTTCTCGATCTTCGAGACTTCTGACGAGCGCATAATTGTATGAGGTCGTGAAGAGTCGAAAGGCGCAGAAGCATCGTTTGTTCGAAGTGAGAAGATGATTGCGTTGATTCAAACAACTTGCAAGCCAAGCGAGTGCGTTTCAAAAGGTAATGTTGAGATGATGTAGAAAGAGAAGAAACGCAGTATTCGAGCGAGTCGATGAGCTGATTTTGAATTTCTAAAACGTTGATTGTCGCGAAAAATTCTTCCTTTTTCTTCTTTAAGCGCTGACTTCTCTGATATCGTATCTCGTTTCTCAGAGTCTGATCGACAACGTGAAATTTACAAGCGAGTATTCTCTCGCTGATTCAAGCTTGTTTCAGAGTTACATGTTTTGTCTGACACAGTTGAATCAGACGAGCTCTTTTGTTTCTGAGATCAACGATCTGATCTTGACGATCGACTTCACGCTTTTTCAGAGACGAGAGTTCGATTGACGCGCGTCGATCTCGAGACAGAATCATTCTCTCTGCAGCTGAGATAAGCTGAGCTCTCGACTCGATATCAAGATAAGCAGATTGAACATCATATTTAATCGATTGAGATATGTAATGTTTGAACATCTCTTCTCGAGAATGACTCATGATCTGATTACGAACAGCTTTCGTCACGTCATCTGAACTGCGTTAGCAAACAGATCAAAGAATAGATCACAACGATGATAAATATCGTTTACGACGTTGTCTGTGACTTGATGAATGACATACAATGTCAAGTTCTTGCAAAATTCTGCGTCTTGCTCGATCTTTCTGAAGTGCTTGCTAATGAAATAGTACGACAAAACTCGATTCGAAATTTTCATCTCACTAATTCTTTTCTCTGCTCTTCGAAAAATGCACTTGTTCAATATGTTATCTTTTCACTCAAGCTGTATGACTTGTCGTGATTTCAAAATCTTTATCTGAGAGATTGTCTTGAAACAATCGAGGTTCGAAGCTCTGAAGACGTTGTCGAAGAAAGCGAGAGCGAGAAAGTGCAACATTGAGCAGAGAGTCAGATTGTCATCTTGTTCATGTAAAACATAAGTAATACTATCGATTGTTAGCTCTCAGTCAGCGTTGTCAGTCTCAGCGTGACGTAGAACGTATGATTTCTTCATGTGTCTCTTTTCTTTCATCAAAAGTAGAATGATCTTCAGTATCAACACGTTCTTTCTCTCTGTCATTGAATTTCGAATCAAGATCAGCTTGATATCTCTGTAGTGCAGAGCATCGTCAGAATCTTTGATATCATCTGCGCTACTCTCAATCAAGACGCTCGATCGTGATGACGTGTAAATGCATAGCAATAGAAATAGCGAAAATTGAACTCTCTTTCTTTCGTGAGAGAATCGATGAAGATCATCGTTTCACAGAAAATGCAGAAACGCGAACAGGTTTGAAACTTTCATCATCAACTTATGCGAAGTTCTCACGTTCAAGACGTGAAAAAATCTAAGCTGAGTTTTGATCGACTGCATATGTTGCTCAGTCAGAAGAGCGAGCAATGCAGAGTGTCAATCGAGCACGAATCTTCATGACTTTCTCATTGACAACTTTGTTTATTGAATGTTTGATCTGATATCAATACAGCATCTGTATCATTCTGAACTTGTTTTGAATGCATATCTGTCTTTTGATATCGTTTTGATCGAGATATCATTCTAAGTAGAATGCAATCGACTTCGCTGTCGCTCATGCAAGATAATCATGAGAATCTTTCTCAAGATGCTCGCAGAATCTGTTCTTCAGTCAATATCAATCTCGAATCATCGAGCACTGAAGTCGTAACACATCATGTTCATGTCTTCTCGATCGTTCTCAGTTTCGCTTGCGTAGTCGTCGTCAACACTTCTCGCAGGTCGTGATGTTCATTTTTCTGCCGATCTTTCTTCACGTAGTACGCGACGATCTTAACGTTGCGCAGTGAACGATCACGTCGACGATTCATGATGCTGTATACACAGAACGACAACGAAGGCTCGCAAGAGAATTGATCGTCTCACGAGTAATGAACAGGAATCACGAGAAGATCGATCGAGGTAAAAAGATTCGAGGGGAAATGGGAGAAACGCGAAAACGACAGATAGAAAGGGAAATTGAGGGAACAGCCTGAAAACGCATTTTGGCGCAGTCAGAACGCAAGGTGCGTCAGAAGGTCGTTTGTGAATGTCTGATTGAAGCATTCAGAAAAAGCGGCGAAAGGGTTGCATTTCAGTCATTAAGGGAAGAGGAAGGGCAAAAGAGGGAAGAGGTTCAGGCGGCGAGAAGCTCGGCTATACCGGATCGGGGATGGTCGGGTACCGCGCACGCAAATCTGGGTGCAAGAGAACTGGGCATCCCGTCCGCTCTGCCATACATAAGCTGTTGATCGGAAGACTAGTAGTTGGGTCGGTGACGACCAGCGAATCCCTTCTGCTGTATGTTTTTGAATTTTTTGTTCTTGGATTGAATTTGCTTTATGAGGGTGATAAATTGGACGGTTTGAAAGGCTTAAAAGGGAAGGAAGAAGTAGGTTGAATCTGTATGGAGATGGGAGAGCAAAAAGGATTGGAGGAGCTTTTTGAGGGGAAGTGGATTGGAAAGGGGAAGTCTAGGTAGTTAGGCAGAAGCTGTGATGGGAGCGTGTACACCAGGACTGAGAACATTCAATCAGTGTCCTGTTCAGACTCTCAGTCTCAGACACATCTAACGAAGTACTATTCTGTTCTCCTTCGATGTGCTTATACAGATAGGTTGGCGATTGGCATTCAATGGGGAGCATGGTATGCCTTATCTCGCTTGTATTCTCCACAAATGGTCCGAGCTTACCGAGGACGGGCTGATGCTTGTTCCTGCGCTAAAGAGATCGCCGTGACGTCGGTCAGCTAAACTCCCATTGGCCGCGCCGAGCGCAAGTAAACCTGGATCCTACCGAAAAGCAATGCTGGGGCTCTTCAGCGCGCCATCTGGGGACATTGTTATTCGTCCATTGAGGTCCTCCATCACCCAACCACTTCCATCTTGATAGTATCTCGACTCGAAGTCCGCATCTAGTATTATATTTAAACTCTCAATGTATTGATGTCCTTAATTTTTTAATCAAATCAATACTACTATTCCATAGTGCTTTCACCATGGCCGGCACAAGATCTTCTACACGACAAGCGGCCGCTGCCGCGAACTCAGGCTCCAATTCCTCACAGAATCAGCCCGCGGCCAAGACTGGCGCAGCTACGAGTAAACGAAAGGGGAGCACTGCTACCGGCCCCAAGTCTAAGCGGGGCAAAAAAAGCGATGGGAAAGAACAAGCAACCATTGAGGCGACTATGCCGACAGAGGGCACGAATTCAAAGGACGTCGAAATGAAAGATGACATGTCAACGGAACAAGATAATGCCGATGCTAATGAAGCAAAGGACAGCGCAGAAAAGGCTGGCGGCGTGGATACAAAGGATAGCGAAGAAGCAGCCAAGACTGAACATAATGTCGCGAAGGAGAAAGCAGAGCCAGTAGAGGATGAGCAGATGGAGAGTGGAGATGGCAACCCAACCAATGGCCATGTTCAAGGCAAAGGTGCCGAGGCGCAACCCGTCGCAGAAAGTGACCAGGCAACAAACGCATCGAAGGTGGACAGCGAGCCTGAAGAGACTACAGCTAATGGAGGTGGTGTTGCAGTATCCAAGTCCGGCGGCGCCGTCGAGAAGTCCCCCGAGAGAGAGCAGTCCACGCCATCAAGCATCTTAGAGAAAGGCATAATATACTTCTTCTTCCGCGGCCGCGTCAATATCGATGAACCTTCCAAAGTTGACGACATCGCCAGGAGCTATATCGTCCTCCGTCCTCTGCCCCATGGCGCAAAGCTTGGAGACGGACCCATTGGCGATGCTGGGAACAACCGCCTCCTTGCGCTTCCAAAGAAAGTTCTACCCGTGAGCCCAAAAGACAGATTCATGGTTTTCGTCGAAAAGCCATCTGCGAGCATGGAAGAAATCAAGAACGCTTTGGCATCTTCGGACTACATGACGAAGACCGCCGGCGCTCGTCATACTCCTGCAGCTGCACCAATTGGGGAGGGAGTATACGCTATTACTACCACTGGTCGAGAGTCGCACATAGTTTATATGTTGACCATTCCATCGGAACTGAGCGAGGTCCAGCACGATGTTGGCTTGAAAGAGCGCGGTAGCTTTGTAACTAGCGTTAAGAATCCGCAGTATCCTGGTCCCGCAAATACCAATCTTCCAAAGGGACCAGAATTTCCTCAAGAGTATGGTACTGTCGTCGAAAAGTTCCCGTTCCACTACTGAAGTGCTACATTTAGGATCTTGGACGAGTTCCGCAGCCTCCGGTGGATGCCTTTACAGCCGAAGTTGCTGGATTATGTTAACACTCAAATCCTTATCATTGGACACAAAGATGACGCTGTCGAGAAAGCGACTGTTCAGCAAAGTGAGGACGAGAAGAAAGAAATAGACACGCCTATGGAAGAGATGGAAAAGCTCGAGCATGAGGATGAACTGCGTGTAGAGCACCTCAAAGGTAAGCAGGTTACTTTCTTGGTCCTTGGCCAATGAACCTGTGCTGACGATACCGAGGTGACGATTCTATATTTGAGGATCTAGGCATGAGCTCCAAGGAGTACCCTAAAGTTCAGACAACCTGGTAAATATGTCTGATGGCAGGCGGCGGAGTCATTTGGCTCTTTAGCACCCAAAGATAGAATGTAATGGTTTTGGGAGGCACATAATCCTGGCAATGGTCGACTTACGATCCTGATGCCTATAGCTGAATGTACAATAACGACACTTTGTCCTGCAAAGGTAGGATAGCAGGGTTGGTAAAGGAGGAACAACTGTTAGTCAATTCAGATATGTTTCTCAGCTCCGGGAAGATATTGCGGTCTTTGATGAATGTAGTGTGAGTCGAGTGCTTAGTAGATGGGTTCGTAGCACCTGGAGTGTCGTGTGAGCTCCAAGCCATCTTATCGTTCTCAAACACTCTCCAGAGCCGAAGTTAGGGTTGCCGACACCTTCGTTTGTGCTTCTGCTAGGCGCTAGCCGATAACGGCACTGGTGTTTATGAAACCGAATTCACAACTGCAAGCTACCAAACGACACAGCTTCACCATACACCATACACCATACACCATACAGTCTCGAAAGCCTCTCCTGTCTAACAACGTGCTGTGTAGGACAAGCCCGTACATCGACGAGTACTTCTTCACCAAGCTCATACAAGTCTGCCAAACCTTACATTCTATTAAACGTCAAGACATAATCACCCAAACTTCCGTCTATACGTCTTTCCTAACAATTCAAAGGCTCACAGCGTGCTGATCTACGCGTAACTCTTTACCCAAAAGCTCACTGCAGCTCTCAGACAAAATCAAGATATCAAAACCCAGCAACGTTCAACGCACAGTAACAAAAAAAAACACCCTTCAAAACAACCACATCCTGAGTCATAAGACACCTTTCGCTGCCGCAGTGGAATCCATTGAATGATCTTCTGACACTTACCTACACATACTGCACACTTAGCGTCTACTGCACCGCAAGCCCTCTTCCACTACATAGAATGGCTTCAGCACTAGCGGATCAGCTGAACAAGACAAAGATTGGGTAAGTTACTAACGGCGTTCGAGACGAGGATTTCTTCTAATATCTGTCTACAGCGATGCCCCTTTGGACAGCAATTGGAAGGAAAAGTCGAAGGCGCCCCCGAAAGATGCAAGACCACAAACAGAAGTGCGTCTAATCTCCATTAGCACTTAGGTCGAGCTAACCGAGTGTGCAGGATGTCACAAAAACAAAAGGCCTTCAGTTCGAAGATTTCGTAATCAAACGGGAGCTACAAATGGGAATATTCGAGGCTCAATGGTACACTCCTTCGCCAATCCAAGAAGAAACCATACCAATCGCCTTGGCGGGTCGCGACATCCTAGCACGAGCAAAAAATGGCACCGGGAAGACCGGTGCTTTCGTCATACCTACACTCGACAAGATCAATCCCAAGAGCAACAAAATACAAGCTCTTATTCTGGTCCCAACACGAGAGCTTGCTCTTCAAACATCGCAAGTTTGCAAGACTCTGGGGAAGCACCTTGGCATCAATGTCATGGTAACGACTGGTGGTACTGGGCTTAAAGACGATATCATACGACTCAATGATGCTGTTCACATTGTTGTTGGCACGCCCGGCCGGATACTTGATCTTGCTAGCAAAGGCGTCGCTGACCTCACCGAATGTCCCCATTTTATCATGGACGAGGCAGATAAGCTACTCTCTCCCGAATTTACACCGGTAATAGAGCAGTTGCTTGCTTTCCACCCCAAAGATCGACAGGTCATGCTTTTTAGCGCTACCTTCCCCCTGATCGTCCAGTCCTTCAAGGTACGCTATAGCCACTACTATTTTTATTTCAGATGCCTAACAGAGACAGGACAAACATATGAATGATCCCTATGAGATAAATCTCATGGAAGAGCTTACGCTAAGAGGTATCACACAATACTACGCGTTTGTCGAAGAGAAGCAAAAAGTCCACTGTCTAAACACTCTTTTCTCAAAACTTCAGATCAACCAGTCTATCATCTTCTGCAATTCCACGAACCGCGTTGAGCTCCTCGCTAAGAAGATTACCGAGCTCGGATACTCCTGTTTCTACTCCCATGCCAAGATGCTCCAAAATCACCGAAGCCGTGTGTTTCACGATTTCCGCCACGGCGTTTGCCGTAATCTCGTCTGCTCTGATCTGCTAACTCGTGGTATCGATATCCAAGCAGTCAATGTAGTCATCAACTTTGATTTTCCAAACAAAGCCGAGACTTATTTACACCGAATTGGTCGGTCTGGACGTTTCGGTCACATGGGTCTTGCAATAAACCTGATCAACTGGGACGACCGCTTCAATCTGTATAGGATCGAGCAAGAGCTCGGGACTGAGATTCAACCGATTCCGCCCACCATTGATAAATCGCTGTATGTCTATGATTCACCTGATAGCATCCCGCGTCCTGGTCCACGCCCTGGCCCAAGTAACACAAACCAACGTCAAATATCAGGTCATGATCAACAATCAACAAGAAATAACCAACGCTACACCCACGGCACTACGAATGGTTCTCATGCAGGTAGTTCTGGCCAAGGCCGTGGTCAAGCCACTGGGCGAGGGCAGTATCAGCAACATAATGCGTCCAATTATCGGGGCAACCAACGGAACCAAAACCAATCTTTTAGTCAGCAGAGAGGGCCCCCCAAGGATCAGGAACAACAGGACGGACGCAACGGGAACACTTCTCAGCGGGCGACCCCAGTGGTTGCCGCTAAGACGTCGTGATAGCGACATGGACCGCTGGGGCAGGGGCTGAGAACTCACAATTTTCGGCTCGAGGTGCTCTGGGAGTTAGGATATCTGTCTTTTAGCTTTTTGTTTGATTCTTCGGTCTTGCTGGACGCGGCTTCCATGCGCACAACGAGACGACCCCGTTGCCCTAAACACCCCCTTCTTCAACCACGAAGTCCACGACTTAGAAGAGACTACTTTCCGACGTTTTGCCACCATCACTCTTCACATATCCAGCTTTTAATCTTATTTTCATCGAATGAAGTTCATCTCGTTCCTCCGGTATTACAGCATATTTATCTAGAACTCGGGGTATTATGCAGCAAAAGTCGTCCACGACCAAGGTTTTGTATTATAGCACGGTGTTGTTCCAGGGTTGCTCTCCTGGAAATGGGCGTTTGGTGCCCTGTGTCATATTCCCTCGACCCTTTTTGGCTGTTTTCATGGTCACGAATTGCGCCCTCGGTTGTGCAGAACGCCCGTCGGCATCACACGAAAAGCAAGGATAAGATGTTTTAATTTTAGTCTGCTCGATCTCAGCCCTCGCGTCATCTCACAAACACGCGTACCTCCCTCCGTTTACAAACCCGACAACTCCCATTATGGCCTCAAGCTCCGGCTTTCCCCCAAGGGAGGGTTATCGCCACATTGTCCCAGAACACTCCGCTTCCGATTATCAACATGTCCCCCTCTCTATCACTCCCTGACCTAGTCTCGACGAACCTGGCGCTCCTTTCGAGGCCAAAACTCCAGCAGTATCTCCCTTCGAGAGCGGCGGACGTGGTTCCCACCAGCCTGGAATTTTTGCTTTTAGTATTGCTCTACGTACTTACCTCATCAACTTTACTCAAATCCTCTCGAACCAAGGATTGCTATCAACGCCGCAGGGTTCAGCCTTTTCTCGATCCATAACCAGCCCAATGGTTCCCGTTGCCTGGACCCCCGAATACAGTCTAAATGTTCTCCACCAGAACCTCGAACGGACGTAAAGGACAAACCTTGCCGGTCAATTCTGTCGCATAGATCAAGGATGATTTAGGTCGACATGACTGCCAGCAGGATATCAAAACCACTAGAAAAAAAAGTAGGAGAAACCGAGTCCATTGCTAGGCAATCCAGTCTTGTTACAAGACAGCGTTACTATAGCTAACTAGAAAATACCAAAACATTCTCCGAACTTCTCCATTTCCATAGGTTGATGTTCAGATAGATCTCGTAACCTGTAAATCCTTGCAATGACGATGAGGTATCGTAGGGCTGACTATAATCCGATTATGACGCACCAACGCAAAACAATGCCCTAGCACAACTTTTGCAAAAATTTAATATGGCAACCACAGCACCAGAAACTAAGAAGAAGGTATATGATACTCCTTTAGCTGGTAATGTGTCATGGTTTCAGCTACTAACGCTCTTAGCCAAGTGCATTGAGATCTATAATTGCAGGTTCCACCGCCGGAGCTGTCGAAATCGGTATTTCCTCCCTACTGCGCGCAGCTTCCATCTCAGGGGGTTATTGGCTAATGTTCGACTATCTCAGCTATCACATACCCAGCGGAATGTATATTTCGTTACTTACACTCAAGCACGCTAGGACCTAACCATTATCGCAGTCGCAAAGACAAGAACACAACTCAACAGACGATTGCCTGACGGGCAAAAGCTTGGTTGGCCGCCATTTGGAAGAGCATGGTATGCAGGATGTACAACATTGATCATTGGGAACTCGCTGAAAGCTGGCATACGTATGCAGCCTCTGTGTAATGGAAGGCCGTGGGCTAAGACGGGATAGGATTCGTTGCATTCGACAACTACAAAACCCTACTACAAGATGAAGCGGGCCAGATATCAGGACCGAGAACAGTCCTAGCAGGGTTAGGCGCTGGGATTACAGAGTCGTTACTGGCTGTCACGCCGTTCGAGAGCATTAAAACTACACTGTGTGCCTCCTCTATGAGCCCACACGTACGGCAGTCAGAAGCTAACAGCATCCCTCGACGTGCAGAATCGACGACCGCAAATCCGCCAACCCACGCATGCGAGGCTTCCTCCACGGCTCCGCCATCATTTTCCGAGAACGCGGCATAAGAGGCTTCTTCCAAGGTTTCGCACCAACCACGGCGCGGCAAGCTGCGAATTCAGCGACAAGATTTGGCAGTTATACGACGCTAAAGCAGTTTGCGCAGGGGTATGTGGCTCCTGGGGAGAAGCTGGGGACGGTAAGCACATTTGGAATCGGGGGGGTTGCAGGGTTTATCACTGTGTAGGTCAAGATGATCTCGTCAATGGTAAAAGGCTGACTTGAAGGGTAGATATGTGACGCAGCCGCTGGATACGATTAAAACCCGGTAAGATTATCCTAGCAATGTACACAAAGGGGGAAGAATCCGCTAACGGTGGACTAGCATGCAATCGATCGACGCAAGAAGGGAGTACAAAAACAGCTTTGCATGTGCGGCCAGAATCTTCAAAGACGAAGGCATCTTCACCTTCTGGTCAGGAGCGGTGCCGCGGCTGGCACGATTGATACTCAGTGGAGGTATTGTATTTACGATGTATGTAGATCCCTTTCGAGGCGCTGGTTGGCGTTAAAACGTGCTGACGGGTTCTTAGGTACGAGAAGACGATGGAGGCATTCGATAGACTGGACCCTGAACGACAGTATATTTAACAACTTCTCTCTTCTTCTTCTTCTTCTTCGTCACGCTATCAGAAACATCTCAATGAGCGTTAGTGTTGTTCTATGTAGTGACTCCCTATTTTTGTTTTAACGACTGTTCTTTTTTTTTCTTTTTTCTTTTTTCCCTTCTTTTTTTTTAAAAAAAAAAGATCGAGTTTAACCGTCAGCCCTTGCTTGCTTGGCATGGATACATATCTCCTACTTCATCCGCCCCCCTCCCGCATATGAAACATTTTTCCTATCCCGCCTGGAATGTTCGGCTCTTACAACGCGCTCCTGTGGAACTTTGTATATCTTGTTGTTCGTAGACATACATGTTGGCGTAGCTGGGGGGTTTGCGTAAGGAGGAGGAAGGGGAAGGTTGGTTGAGAGGGTTGGGGCGAGTGGTGGGGAGAGGGGAGTGAGTGGGACTGTTGGGGGGGGATGAGCGGTTTGAGATGACGCAAGGCAGGAATGGTGGGGTAGTTGAGTGCAGATCAATTGAAATGTTTCGAGGGACAGGAATCTTCTACAGAGAAAGTCGTGAATCTCCCCAGTCAGAAATTTAGACAGCACCGCCCTCGAAGTGACAGTTGGGATTCCAGTCGCGCCTGAAAAAAACATCCATTCAAGACCCATCCACAACCTTGCCTACCGCCGCAAACCCTCTCACAAACCATCCCCCCCAACACCCAATCACAGCTTACTCGAACAACAAACCTCCCCCTTTCCCCCTACCACCGCCTCCACCATCGGCTGCCGATGCACCTCCCCAGCCACGACCGACCGGTTAACCTCCTGCCTCGACGGCGGCACATCAATCGCCGGATTCCGCTCGAAGAAATTACTCGGCTTCAACGCCACCTTGATGATCTCACACGGCATAACCGGGAAATCCTCGGCGCGCGTGGCGTGCTGTAGGCCAAACTGTACGTAGAGGACGAGATCGGTGTCGACGACGTTTTCGTGGCGTGAGGCCCAGGCGCGCACGCCGGCGCCGCCACGCGATTGGTTGGTGTATTTGCCGCCGGCATAGAGTTCGCCGTCGGCGTGTTTGGTGACGTAGAGGTTGTGGTCGGCGAATTCAGCGCGCTTGTGGTGGTAGCTGTCTGGGTCTGCGACCATTTTCTGGAAGGTAGGGGCATGGATTTTGTAGGCGACTGGTTTCCCATTGACAGGATTGCGGACGGCGGTGTTTTGGATTTTGAAAACGCGATTGACGTCAGGGTTGAGGTCTAGGCCGGCAGATCTTTCAACGAGGGATTCTTCGACGGTGTAGCCAACGCCGTGGGGGTTGAAGTCGGATCGGGGCATGGGGTGGCATTCTTCGTAGATGAGGCGGTTGGCGTGGCCGTCGATGGCGGGGTCCACGCGGAGGGAGAATATGTGTTGATGGTGGGATGCGAGGACGCCGGGATGAACCACGGTTCCCCAAGGAACGGAGACGCCCTCGTCGATAGGCTGGGTACTGATAATTCCCGTAGCACGGACTTCATACGTGATTTCGCCGGCTTGATTAAATATGAAAGCCAAGATGTATTCGTAGTTTGAGACGGTGATAATCGATTGAACGACGAGCTCGCGGTTGCGGGTGACGGCTGCGCGGCCGGTGCGGTAGTTTGTGTGTTTCCAGCCTATTCCATTATCCTGTTCGTGAACGCAGACGACGTTTTCCATGGGCATGGGTTGGCCGTGGGGGTCAGAGAGAACGGCACTGAGATAGTGGATGGACCCTAGGCAGTCGCAGCCGAGTTTAAGGTTATTAGCCATTATGCCAGCACCGGCGTCACCGAGGTCAAAGGCAGATTTTTTGTGAAAGGGGTGACGGGGGTCGGCGTAGGGAATGTTCATGTCGGAGAGGGAGAGGCGGTAGAAGAGGTTCCTGCCATCGTAGCGGACCTTTCAAAGTAAGCAATCGTTACTGTTGAAAGATCAAGGCTACGTACATCGTAAAGGACCATGCCCTCACGTTGGTTGAAACCGAGTTTGAATGACCATTTCTGCCACTCAATGACTTCGCCGAGTTCTCCCATCTTGGTAACGTTGAAGCTTGCACCTTCGGGTTGAATGACGTTCAAAGGCTTCAAGTCCGTTCTCAGGGCCTGATACTCGGGGACATACTCATTCGGGGGCGGTATTTGGGCCGGCTGTGTCTCTTTGATACTGTGGTCAGCGCCAGTGGGGCAAAAGTCAATGCGGACAACTTTAAGATCAATGCAGTCCACGACAGGCGAAATGGCCAATGGAAAAGCGTAATGGTTAGAATCGAGGTCCGAGGGGTTCATGGGGTCTCTCATGTATAGGAAGCATTGGTACATTCGCCTCGCATCGTCAATACCATCGGATCCTGAAGTAAGTCAGTACACGCCGGGATTAGAGATAATATCGACAAGAATGACCATAGATCCAAGGGTCACTGATGACTGCTGTGCCTTCTGGAAGCTGAAGTTTGGCGATTTCTGCTTTCACCCCTTTATCTTCCAACGCAATCTTCTCAATAAGAACGATCTCCTCCCCGTCTCCAGGAGCATGGACATTCGGGCCAAGTCTTACGTTGTTTTCTACTCGCTGCTTGCTGAGGTTGACTATGGCTTCATGGAACTTGTCCTACAAGCCGACTTTTCAGCAATCGTTCCAAGGTATGGATACAATCACGGGGTTTTTCTTCGCCGGTCCACTCACAGTGTTGCTTATGTAGTAGCAAACCAGGGCTTTTCTTTCCACAACCGGCAATTCTCCCCCGCAATGTTCCGCGTCAAGGTATGGCACCAACTGGGCCTTTTCTGGCTCTTCAAGCGTGATGGCTTTGAATTGAAAGCTGGCTGTGGACGGGTAGAGGCCCTTTATCAATCCTGCACTCCTGGCAATCTCCGAGGCAGTTAACGGTGATAATGGATGGGTGGCGAGTTGTTTGACCACCCTGGCGGGAGGGGTATATGAGACTTGTTCAGTAGACATGACGATTGTATGCTGCTGCCAAATCTCTTTACATAGGGCCAATGCTGGGATGGAATGTGAGAGATTGAACAGATAGACGGACAGATGCAATTGTCTAGGACGATTGACTGATGGTAAGGTAGGTTCTGTACAGTGAAGAAGAAGGACACATGGGAAGTGATATATGTCTCTATCCCCGCTAAACCCGATTGTATCCAACCTACCTTAGTGAAGGGGTTCGGTCCATGACGAGCCAGAACCAAACAAAGGCACAATCAACCCCTCTGGGCCCCACGCCTGGAGTTGCCATTCCCGGCAAGCATCTTCACTCACCCGGGAACAAGCACTGTACGAAGCTACCTTGTAGAGATAGGAAATACGGTACATAAATAACACGACGAAAGAAGAAGAAGGAGAAGAAGAAGAAGAAGAAGAAGACGCATAAGGTACCTTAGCTTCAGCACTTGGACAGAGGGAGCTAAGGTACTGTGACCCTGGTAGTAAATCAGGTATCATTGACGGAAAGAGAAAGAGGGGCGTGAAGTGTGTGTGACAGTGTGAGGGGGTTTCCGGACAGATTGTTCCGAGGCCCGATCTATGGTGCAATGCGGAAAGTACAGCCGAACCGATTGCCTTATCAAAATCAAAGAACAAAGTCCGATGAATGGAAACAACAACAACCCCCCCGAGATCACCGGCTGCTCAGTGCGACATCGCTACCTTACTTACCACGTACCTCGAGGTATATAGGCCTCTCGCAGGAATTCCAACTTACAATCCATAGAGCCAAGCAAATCAACAAACAGCACAGCTCGTCGTTTAGGCAAGAAGACTTGCCATTCTTCGCAACCACGAGAATCAGCTTTCGTTCGCGGCAGGCATGTCCAAGGGTTTGCTATCATGGCTGGCAAAAGCAAAGGGAATCGAGATCCTTCCATACGGTAAGGTAAGTAAGTAAGTAAGTACCTCGGTCGAATTAGCATCAATGTGAAAACGATCGACGGATTGGATCATTGACAGACTAAGGTATTCTAGTGCGTGACTGGACTTGCCAATCTTCGCACCACCCAAGTGACCCAACCGAGAGAGACAGTGGGCGGGACCGAAGGTACTTAGGTACCTACCTAGTACCTAAGGTACCTACCTTATCATCAGTGGGGGGGCTTGCAGCTTTCCAGTAGCATCAGTCACACGTGTCCACCCAAACCCTAACAGCCAAAACCAAACCTGCAGCAATCGTGATTTCTTTTTAGCTTAATCATATGGCCAAGTCCCTGCCTGACCTTGGCAGCGCTAGTCAACGCCACAACGATGTGAATTTACCTACCGAGGTCAGGAAGGTACCGAGATACCCAGGATGGTTAGAACAACGTCTCGCGCCGCCATGGTCCGTTTACGCTCGAGCCCCCAGGCCCATGTAAGTTCATGCATGCAACGCCGCGGCAAATGTCAGTTGAAACAACAGCCTCAACGATCTAGGCGGTCCCTCTCGGCTTGGCCTTGGCCTCCTTCTTTGCCTTTTGCTCCAGCTTCTGCTTCTTTTTCTGCTCCTCTTTCTTCATCTCGTTCTTCCTCTTGAGACTCTTCACCTCGTCCTCCGTCTTTTGCACCGGCTTGAAAAACCCCTCCAGCCGTGCCTGCTGTGCCGTGTTTACGTTCTTGGAAAGTCTTCCAGCAGCATTCCTTACCCTATCTTCGGAAAACCCCTTCTCGGTGACCAGAAATTGCACAAGACCTTCAACGTCCGGCGCAGTCCACTTGAAATCGCACTCTGGGTGATCCGGGGGACGGACATCGGGGTTGAAAAAGAGCTCACGTGCATCTTTGTATGGCCAATCCGCAGGAATAGTGTACTTCTTCTTGGGGTCTTTCTCCATGTAAGAAACAACCTTCTCGAGGCTACCATGCTCACGGATCAGATTCAAAGCCGTTTGGGGGCCGACTTTTGGTATGGGGTCCAAATAGTCACAACCAAGGAGGATACAAAGGTCAACAAACTGCCAAGTATCAATGACTGCACCAACGACGGAGGGATTGGACGCTTTACCTGCTTTCTCTCCATTCCCAAGCCCGATAGTACGCGATCTAGGTGAAACTCAAGAATCGGCTCTCTTCGCTGTTCACTGAACGTAAGATGGCGAAGGAGGATGGGCGAATCAAAACACAACGTGTCCATATCTTCCGAAGCTGCGGCATAAACCTTTCCTGCCCGTGCTAAAACCGCACATTGTGCCTCCGCTTCGGTTGGTGCAACGATGTACGGCACTCCCATCAATCGCAGTAGCTTCTTGCATTCCTCATTGTGCTCCCTTGTCACCTTCACCGTACGTCTTGAGAATTTTTCCACCTCTTCCGCTGTCCCTGTTTCCTTTGCCTCCTCATGTGCCTCTGTAGCCTCTGACTTTCTAGCAAATCGCTTCGCCAATTCACCTGACTTCAATTTTGGGGGTGCGCCGTCAAACACATATAGGGGCTTAATGCCATTGTCAACAATTCGTAATGTTCGGTAGAACATGCCCATGATATGTGAAGTCGTCTCGCCACTCTCATTCATAAGCTGCTGGCCATCGGAGCGTACTGCGATCAGGAAGCTATAGATGCTCATGGAACTGGCAATTGCAATAATCAGGTCTCTGCATCTTATGAAGTGTACGAGGCTCACACATACGCATCCTGCTTAGGTATCAGTATTTAATATACGGCTTGAGGCTTTGAAGCTTACTATGGCAACCTTCCTGCCAAAGTGATTTTTGATCTCGCCAGCCTTGATCGCATCTGGAGCATTGTCGTGGATGATCTGGGCGAGCTCTGCAAGGCCTAAGCATTGTACCTTGGCACATCAATTCGGAATTCACCCACGTTTGATACCCATGGCGAAGATAGAGGTTTGTTCTTCGGAAGGTCGACGCTGCGTGTCTGGTAAGTGCAACGCGTTCCGGTTTTCGTGCCCACGGGCTCAGGAACACTTCATCTATGTACGCTTGAAAACTCGGATGTGACGAGCGCGTTGGGTCCTCGTTCCAACTTGTGTCAAAGAGCTGCATTCATTCACTTCGCGCGCCGAAGGTAGTACTTTCATGAATCATGGAGGCAGAAGTCGCGAGCCTTGGTACGTTAGGGCTAGATATTTCCAGATCCAGTGACATCACACCTCGGCTAGAATGAGGCGTGGGGAAATACCCCAGTCCCCAGAGATATAATTTATCCTATCCAGATATGTAGTGCAATTTATAACAACCATGTTCAATCTCTCCTTCATGTTTTTCCTTTCTCAAAGACTCTGTCATGATGATTAGGAACACCCTAAGGAGGCAAGTGGGCAATTGCGGTTCGCTTTTAAATGTCGGCAGGCGTTATGCACATACACCTGTACCGTTTAATTGGGAGGACCCACTGGATTCCGCCAATCTCTTCACCGAAGACGAGCTGGCAATCCGAGAGACCGCAAGATCATATTGTCAAGAGCGCATGCTACCTCGAGTACTGGGTATGTAAAGATTCCCTGCATATATTCGGGGTAGTACAGCTTATATTTATCTGCCTAAGACGCATATCGAGAAGAAAAGTATGATCGAAAGATACTCGAAGAGATGGGGGAACTGGGGCTTCTCGGGGCCACCATAAAGGGCTATGATTGTGCAGGGGTCAGCAGCGTGGCTTCGGGGCTCATCACAAAAGAAGTAGAAAGAGTCGACTCGGGTTATCGTTCAGCCATGTCCGTACAAAGCTCGCTGGTGATGGGTGGAATTGATGAATTTGGGACGCAAGAGCAGAAAGACAAATACCTACCCGACCTTGCTAAGGGAAAACTTCTCGGATGCTTCGGTTTGACAGAGCCTAACCACGGATCTGATCCTGGGTCTATGGAATCCACTGCCAAACCACATCCATCGAAGAAGGGATATTTCTCTTTATCAGGCGCTAAGACATGGATTACGAATTCTCCAATAGCAGATGTCATGCTTGTCTGGGCAAAGCTGCAAAGCACGGGGAAAATACGAGGTTTCCTCATTGACAGAAAAGAGTGTCCCCCTGGCACTTTAGAAACGCCGCATTTGAAAAATAAGAATGGCCTTCGTGCTTCGACTACTGGCATGATCCAGCTTGACGAATGCCCAGTTCCGGAGGCAAACATGTTCCCTGAAGTGGAAGGCTTAAGGGGACCTTTTAGCTGCCTCAACTCCGCCAGATACGGTATTGCTTGGGGCACGATGGGAGCCTTGGAAGACTGTATCGCACGAGCCAGGACATATGCCCTGGAGAGACGGCAATTCAAGAACAATCCAATTGCCAAGTACCAATTGGTGCAAAAGAAATTGGCCGATGCAGTCACAGACGCCACATACGGTACTCTTGCCGCGACGCAAGTTGGTCGCCTAAAAGATGAAGGTAAAGCGGCTCCTGAAATGATCTCGATGATCAAGAGGCAAAATTGTGATCGCGCATTGGTGAACGGCAGAATGTAAGTATACAAATTTCCAGTTGGGTCGACGTCACTTTGACACTTCCACAGACTTCAAGAAATATTTGGTGGCAATGCAGCCAGCGACGAATACGGGATTGGAAGGCACGTAGCCAACCTCTTCGTCGTACAAACATACGAAGGGCAAAGTGACATTCATGCGTTGATTCTGGGAAGGGCCATTACCGGCATTCAAGCGTTTGTATGAGCTTCTTTATGCGGTTTGCTCGAAAAGTTTGCCTCGCGGCTTGGAAAGATTTTCTATTGAAAAAGGCCATGCTAGCCTTCTTTATTTGTGTAGATAGTTTGGACCAAGATACGATCTGTGTATATCCAGGGCGTATATCGAGAAGAGCTACAAATCAGTTTTTCGCGATGCTTTCGATTGTAGTATTGACGACTTGGATTACGTTTTCAGGTCCAAAGTTCAGTGGCTAGGTAATATCAACGACTTGAGAGTAGGTTGAGTTCGACAGAAAGAAGGGATCGACCCTCTTCGATCAGAATTCAAATACAGCCTTCGAAATTCGGGATATCGAGTTAGAGGTTGTTGGTGCATGAATGCGAATTGGCAAATAGACACTGCTAGACCACTCAGCATCTCTTGATCCCAGAATCCATCAGCTACCTATATCTGATATGTGTGTAAGCATTGAGAAGTTTAGGGACTTGGCTACTCGTGACTCCTGACGAAGTTCGTAATAGAAGGGACCGATATCTTAGAAACGGGGGTCTTCATGAGGCTGTCTTGCCACTTAGAATGAACGTAGATGATCCGTCCATGACATAGGGAAAACCTTTGCAGACCTGTTGAGCTTGTGGCGCTCAGGAAAGGACGAGATGGAAGACTAGACAGACAACCGAGAGGTCCTCCTGCAGGCCTCGCTATTAAAATTTTGAGTGGATGTTGAGCGGCTGCAAGTAAGCACACTGCACACTGCACACTGCGAAGTGCGGAAATCAAACACACTTTCTGAATTTCATTTTCGGACGATGGTGTTGTTAGCGCCATTCACCAACACTACCAAGATAGACGGGCATGTGAACGGGCTTCACCACAACTGCGATTGGTGATTGGTGAAGCTTCACGTTTCTGGCGAGTTCCACCCGGTGAGTATTCTATCTAAACACTTGGGTTTATGTGCGATTCTGAGGGCCAAAAAGTCACTGATCTCGTTTTGCGTAGAGTAATCCTGCGTCATTGTTCGCTAAGCATTCTTTAAGGCTTTAAATAGACTCAAAGTCTCTGACTTACTAAGTGTAAGTCACACCTCAACTACGCCTTCTCAGTTCTCACCCTTCGACTACAAAGTTCACGGCTCCACCACTCGAAACCCCTCTCCTAAAGAAAAGTCAAAGTCTGAGTCCTCCATCTCGTACCAGCTCACAACATACAACATGGCTCTCAAGCGAATTAACAAAGAACTCACGGACCTAGGCCGGTACGTTTGTCAAGGGCCGACATCATTCTTGGGCCACGATCCTGGGCTCGATCTCTGCGATTTTGTTTTGCCCGATAACCTCAAAGCTAATCAGTTCCCTGTAGTGATCCTCCCTCATCATGCTCAGCGGGACCCATCGGTGACGACCTGGTTTGCTCATGCCTGCACCCCCCAATCTGTGATCCGCACAAGCCGTGCCATTATAGAGTCAGGCACAGTGCTTTTCATTAATACTGATATTTCTTGTCCTTATAGTTTCATTGGCAAGCGACCATTATGGGACCTGTACGTGAACTCTTATCACCTACCCCGCAGTGCCCTCGCAACTATCAAATCCCCCAGGCGAAATCGCTGAGAAGGTGTAGCCAGCGACTGACACAAAGCGTTAGGGTGAGAGTCCATACTCTGGCGGTGTCTTCTTCCTAGCCATCCACTTCCCAACCGACTATCCATTCAAACCTCCGAAAGTCAACTTCACCACCCGCATCTATCACCCAAACATCAACTCTAATGGCAGCATCTGCTTGGATATCTTGCGTGATCAGTGGAGTCCAGCATTGACGATCTCTAAAGGTAATATGCGCATTCCCCGGTAAAGTTGCAATTGCGGCATCCGTTCGAGGTCTAACACGAATCATCTAGTCCTTCTCTCCATTTGCTCCATGCTCACAGACCCAAATCCAGACGACCCTTTGGTTCCAGAAATCGCACACGTCTACAAGACCGATCGTTCAAGATACGAATCTACAGCTAGGGAGTGGACTAGGAAATACGCTATCTAGAAGGAGGGTCTGGAAGTTCTAGGGTTATGCTGGGGTCAAACAACAAAGCCCGGGGGATCATGTACGAATGATTACAACTTGAAAAGGCTGGCTTGAGTGATCTTGCGTCACTAAGAGCACACAGCAAAGAGCTTTCGTATTTCTTATGTCTTTGGCTTTACGAGCAGTTTGCGGGATATGGTTTCCTTATCTCGGTCCAGGTTTTAGCATGCAAGCCGGTTATGATACAGGGTTGAGCGTTACGGATGCCTCTAACAATAAATATCATTGCAAGATCCTACCTATCTTCGCCTTAAAAGAGCATGGGTTAGTTTTTTCGAAACCGTCTGTATGGATTCCTACTTTTCTAGTCATTGTGTCACTGAAGCCGCTCAATCAATATTTTATACCTCCCAGTTGCGACCCTTCTTGCGAAGATTGAACCTAAACACTTAGATGTGAGGCTAAGAGTTGGAAGACGAACGTCGTTGTCTCCTAACATTTTTATGGAACTTGCATTCTTATTCCTCCTACTATTGTATCTTCCCCGTCAAGCATATCTACACGTCCACTCAAACGATAGCTATCTGTCAGTATTGGTTTCACCAGAGGCCAGCATAATCACAGTCTTCCTAAGCCTTTATAGCTCACTGGCAGATGAAACTCAACTCACTCTTTGTTGCTTGTATAGGTGTAAAGAGGCTTGTTGGTCATAGCTGCCGCATAATATTACGATGACAGGGTTTTATAACTACGAGTCTATGCTCTGGGATGCTGGAGTGCCTATATCTGAGCTGGGTTACCAGATGGGAGCCGTAAGCAGGGACTACCAGTTGCTAGGGCTCTCGTGCAGCTTGCATTTTATATAGGTAGTTGATATAGAGTTCGGCAAGGACTTCTCCATTATATCGTCTTATAAATTTCGGAAGAGCTGGAAATTGAATGTCAAGAGTCAATGTGACTAATCAACCAATCAGAAACGTTGCATGAATTAATCGCTTGCATGAAACAGCAACAAGCTCCTTCCACCAAGTTACAGGCTCTGAGCTTAACGGCGATGATACACTTGGAGCCGCGCAGCACGACCAAATCGTTTTTCATGCTCCTTCCAGAGCCTGCAAAATGTCTCTGTTGGATAGCCCCCCTCATAGCTCCCGGAGGAGGGCAGAGCATGCCTACGTTATATCCATTCAGCTAGACAGCCATGAGAATCCCATGAGCTTTGAAACACGACTCAGAGACTACTCAGCGCAACTTTCCAACCGTGACGCTGGTCATGTCTGTCGCCCGGTCTAACCTTTCAAAGATTCGTCAAGTACTGACTCCATTATTCGTTGCCGACGCATTGATGATCTATTCGTAATCTTCTGTCACTTCTGATTTACTCTTGTAACTATCCCCAAATTAAGGCCGTGTCGAGAAGGAGCTCTTTAGCTGCTTTATATTTTAGGGCAGGACCTTTCGCGCAGGCCGCTTTTCAGTAAGTGCAAGGTGCTCCTGCTACATACAGCTATGGTTGAGATTGCTAACGAGAAAGTTCTTTCTCTTAATTAGCGGAATCGTTCAGTACTTTTTCTTTAACCATCAAGCGAAGCAGTACTTCTACTATCCAAATCGGTTCTCCCGCTCTCTCGTCCCCAGCCGCCTGCGCTCGTTGCAGTTCTTGTCCACGTCTTCGACCAATAAGTCTACCACTACTATGGCTACAACGTCTGGGGAACAACTGGATCAGCGTAACTTATATTCGGTGAAAGCGGGGAGGTCGAGATGGCCACCGTTGACGAGGATGCTGATGTCTGGTGAAATGGGTGCGGACCCTCCAAGAGAGCTGCGGCCGTTGGAAAAGCTCGACCGCTGGATGGTCCACAAGGGCTCCAAAGCACTTTCTGTTACTATGTTCTTTGTGGTACACACTATGATCTTCGCGTTCGGCTTCGTCAACTACTACATGAAGGACAACCTCGCCACTGCTCGTTCGACCTTCGGAATAACATACTCGATAGCAAGAGCAGCTGCCTTGGTCCTCCACTTCGACATTGCTATCCTGATCTTTCCTGTCTGCCGTACGCTTATTTCACTACTGAGACAGACCCCACTAAACGGGATCATCCAGTTCGACAAAAGTATTTCATTTCACAAGCTGGTGGCTTGGTCGATTGTGTTTTTTACCTGGGTCCATACAATCGCTCATTGGAATAACTTTGCGCAATTGGCCGCCAAGAACCACCTAGGGTTCAAAGGATTTGTCCTTGCAAATTTCGCCACTGGTCCTGGCTGGTCTGGATACATCATGCTTTGTACCCTCATGCTCATCGTTGCCACGTCCGTAGGAAAGCCTCGACAAGGTAATTATGAACGTTTCTGGTACACTCACCATCTCTTTATTATATTCTTCGTTTTCTGGTCTGTCCATGGGGCGTTCTGTATGATTAAAACAGACGCGGCACCATTCTGTTCTGGGACTGGTGTGTTCTGGCAGTACTGGATGTATGGAGGATTTATATACTTGTTAGAAAGAGTAGCAAGAGAGATCCGTGGAAAGCACAAGACCTACATTTCCAAAGTCATTCAACATCCGAGCAAAGTAGTCGAGATCCAGATTAAAAAGGAGAAAACCAAGATGAGAGCTGGCCAGGTATGGATGATGGAAACCATTTGATTCCTTAAGCTAATCAGTTATCCCAGTACATCTTCCTTTGCTGCCCTGAAATATCAGTCTGGCAATACCATCCTTTCACCCTCACAAGCGCTCCTGAGGAAGATTATTTGTCTGTTCACATCCGATGTGTCGGCAACTTCACCAACGCTTTGGCAGCATCAGTGGGATGCAACTTCGAAACCGGCAAAGATATGGAAAATCCCAACGCTTCCGCCGTGGTGGGTATCGACGAAAAAGCCTCGAAAATGGACGTAGATCCTGCGATCAGGAAAATTCTCCCTCGGGTATACATTGATGGGCCTTTCGGAAGCGCATCCGAAGATGTTTTCAAGTATGAGATCGCTGTTCTAGTAGGGGCTGGAATTGGAGTCACGCCATTCGCTTCTATTCTCAAAAGTATCTGGTACCGCATGAACTACCCTAAACAGAAGACGAGGCTGAGGAAGGTGTATTTCTTCTGGGTCTGCCGAGACTTTGGCTCTTTCGAGTGGTTTCGCTCATTGCTCATGGCGATTGAAGCGCAAGATATGGACTGCCAGATCGAAATCCACACCGTATGTCTCCCTGTCTACAAACTCCTAAACCCTCAACTAATCCACCTTCCCAGTACCTCACCGCAAGGATCATGTTGGACGACGCCACCAATATTATGATCAACGACGCCTCCGCGGACCAGGACACAATAACGGGCCTACGCGCTCCTACGAACTTTGGCCGGCCGAATTGGGATGCTATCTTCAAATCGATCCGCAAGCTCCATGCGCCTGCTGAAGCGGGAGTTTTCTTTTGTGGGCCCAAGGTGCTGGGCAGTCAGTTGCATACCAAGTGCAATATGTATTCGGAGCCGGGTTTCAGATACGCGTGGGGGAAGGAGAATTTCTGAGGGGATGGGGTGGGGGACTTTGAAATCGTGCGCTGTATGTGCTATCTTTGTTGTATGGGGTGGGATTTGGTGGGTAGTGTTGTAGCTATCCTGGCTTGGGAGCAAGGAGAGTTAGTGGTAGAGAGATTTGGCATGTTTTATTCGGGGCGGTTGTGAGCTCTAGCTGTAGATACGTAGATATACCATGATATGTGTCGAATAAGAACAGGTCATGTCTTTGAGAAGCTTGACGTGTTTACATTGGCATCGCTCATTTTTCGACCAAGAAATCTGTATTTCCGGGTTGGGATAACGGGTTCTGGTTGTATCGATAAGTAAACTCAGTTGTACTGTAACTCTAGCGCTTATCGGGGGGAAAGCGCTGATATTCTGATCGGGAGCATGCAGGGTTGAAGAGGAAGTGTGGGAAAAAGGGGAGCAGATGAGTTGGGGACTGCAAAGAGAGAACTAACTGGCTGTTTTTTGTTTGTAGCGGGAAGCCTGTGGGTTGGGGGTTTTGTGTGCTTATGGGGGTTACGTGTAGGAAGACGTATGTACTGTACATATGTAGGTACGAGTACAGTAGGTTGTCCAAAGCCATTTTGCCGGAATTAAGTCTGGAGCACTTCTATGTATGTAGAACTTAAAAGCATAGATAGATACTGTAGATAGCACTACTGTAAGTCCACGCATTCGATTACATCGACAGTGGCGCGGTTTGATAAAACCATGAAGGGGTGTTTAAATTATTCAGACAGCCCGAGGTTTCCGGAAGGTCTCGAGATCTATGTATGTAGTCTCTGCAGAAGAAGAAGCGGGATCGAATTCGCTGACAGGAAAGATGGGCAAAGTCCAACATGTTTGGAATGACAAAGGACATCGCACGCATGCATGCCGGTATTGAGAAATCAGTGCCCAAGAGTCTTCCATCCACCCTTCGTTCGTACACAACTTGACCATACACCCAAGCACGCAAATACCGAGACATTCCCCTGAAAATTCTCGCCGTCTATGTTTCCCCTGACAGCCACACCCCATTCTCCATGCCCGATCCTAAGAGCCAAAGTAAGAAACTACGCAAAGTGTGCTGAGTCCCCATCATTCAACCCCTCTTGCAGCACAAGAAAACTGGAGGCGCCTCGTCTCCTCGTCTTTTCGTCCATCCAATCTCTTTCAACATCTTGTCCTCATGCTCGCCATTCTTCGTGTAAGTCATGCCCTTCGCCCACTTCCCGTCACCCTGCTCGTAGATCTCAGTGACACCATCGGCATCTCCGATACCTCCCAGTTGCTCAATCAATTGGCTGACGGTGAGGGTCGTTGGAACCTTGTGCCTCGACCAATTGATGAGTTCATGCGAATTGGCATTGTCACATGGCCGCGCTGGAGGCTCGGCAAAATTGATTGTAGTGTGTGCGTCATCGGGGGGGAAGATGTAGGCAAAGCCGTCCAGGTCAGGGGTAACACCGTTTAGGCTGCTCCCCGGCGGAACGAAGTAAGTGGCTGCAGCGGAAGAGGGCGTAGGTGGTAGGTTCAGACATGGAAGGGGATAAGCACCCGGGAATGAGCCGACCGTAACTGGTCGCCTGAGGGCTGGCCCATAGCACTCTGGGAAGCTAGGATGCGGATCCGGAACGGCTTGGTACGGCGGTGGAGCGCCCATGGAATGCGTGTCAACCGCAGAGGAAGCCCAAGGCATGTCTGGGCGAGGGGCCACAAAGCCTGGTGGTGGTTGTGCCGAAAAATAGACACCTGGTGGAACACCACCATTTGGGGGATCGCCGGACATTGTGAGATAGTGGATGCGTGGTGGCGAAGACATCTAAACAAGGTAAGATAGGATAACGGTTTTTGTTATGGTGCCGGAGTTCTCGAGTTGTCGAGGCCTTGTCGATGAGGATGTCCCCTTGAAAGCAGTCTCCACTAGTAGTCGATACGTTTAGGATATGCGTTCAATCGAAAGCAGTGCTCTGTAAAAGCTGAGGGCTAGACAAAGTAGGTCGTTGCTTGAACAAAATGGCTTGTGTATCCGGAGCTTTTGATAAAGAGAGAGGGAGAAAGGAAAGCAGTGGGGAATAGCGGTTTATAAAGCCGTGGGAACCGGTCAAGAGTGACTCCTTCTCAAACACTCACGCTTCACCATGCAGAACCACACATTTGACTCTTCTCCGTGAAATGCAGCGACCACACATTTGGCTCTTTTTTGGATGAAGCGCAGTTACCACACATCTGACTCGCGACAACAGTTTCAGAAGAGCAATTCATCCCAAACGATGATTGAGAGATTCTCACAACACCCAGCGCCGTAGCGGAGAATGTTTACTTGAACCCATGTGTCGCCAGTTTCGGATGGCCATTCATCGATTAGTATGACTTCGACCTTCTTTGATCTTGAAATGTGTAGCCCAGAATGACTCTTTTAGATTTCGAAACTTGGGTATGAATCGTGCAATCAATCCTATCCTCCAGCAATGACTGCTAGACCCTCGTAAATCTTGCGCTTGACAGCATAGAATGGCCCTTCCAAATTGCGCGTTCGATATTCCGGCAATTGAACGCCTCCGCTTTCAACTTCAATTTTACCAGTGCCAGATTTCCTTACCGCAACAAGTCCATCAATCAGCAGAGTTCCTTCGCCTCGAAACTCCGCTGTGTGCCCTCCGGCTTGAAGAAGCTTCCTGAGGTCGGCTAACCTAAGATCGCCAACGTGTAATGGCTGGGCGATCGAGCGTGTAGCTGCCGCCATGCTTGCAGGAAGAACATCGAGCAGGGGTGCAAGCTCCGGTGTTTGTTCGTAGGTCATAGGCACCTCAACCGCATTGGTTTCATCCAAATCTTCTTTCAGCAACTTCTGCCTCTTTTTGCTCACCGCCTCTGCTTGTGGCTGCTCATTCACAGTTGTTGCCGTCAGAAGACCCATGAGAGTCACAACGCCCAGGTCTCTAACGTTCTGCCAATTAAGACGTCTTACCAATGCTTCGCTCAGCTTTACTGTCCACGCGTTTGTGTCGACACTTGCATTTACGGTTTCACCAACAGCTGGTGTGAAGACGATATTCGCGGAACCTTCGATGGCATCCCTTAACCGTGAATTGAGTTTCTGCTTACAATCGTCGGCAAGATAGGTAGTCTCCGAAGTTGTTCCACCAACTAGGATGAGCTTCCTTGGTTGTATGAGCGGGATCAACATGGACAAACTTCGCTGATCATGGAGCCCTGCAAAATCTACATATGCAATCCTCAAGTTGCTTTGGATCAAGCGCGATTTATATACGACCTTGGAAGGACCGATAATAGCATCTTCAGGCTCTGCGTCAGAACCCTCTGAGATATCGTCTTCTTCGTAACCTCTGTGACCGTTGATGCCGACATCACCGTTAGTTACTTTCGACGGAGTTTCCTTACTTGAAGCTGGCCCTTGCTGTCTTCGTTTAATAGGTCCATTCGATTCTCGGCCGTCAAAGCCGTTCTGGAAGCCGGAATCTTCCCATTTCCTTTTCTGACCAAGTCCTGTCTGTTTCCCGGGTCCACTATCGCGCATATCTTGACCATCCACCTCATCTCGTTCTTCGGCTCGCAGATAATCTTCTGGCCTAATGAATTCTCCAAGATCATCTCCGCGCCGTCGTTTACTAACGAAAGGAAACATCTGCTCCCTGCCTTTCTTGCCGCGCACATCATAATCGTAAACGCCGGGGTGGCGAAGTAGAACATTGACGCCGAGTGTCTCTTTGTCCAGACCGACTTTGTTCCGGTTGAAATGGGCCACCGCAGCGGATGTATTGAGTGCTTTTCCCTGCCGTTCGGGATCTGACTCGTCTGAGGACGATGAGGAGGTGGAAGATGTCTCGTCGAGGGCATCAGCAGAGGTTTCAAGATCAGTGCCGTTAGCTGCTTGTAGGGTATCCTGTAGCCGGCGCTGGGTCGCAAGGTACTGCTGATATATCGCTAATTCCTTGCCTTCCAAGGAAATCCGTTCCGCATCTTCAAAGCGCAGGTCTTTACCACCAGTATGCACTTGTTCCAAATTTTGACCGTCCAGACCAATCTCCATGGCTACGCCATCTGTGCGCTCGACATACCATTCCCAAAGGGTCTTCCCTAGCCCACGGTTCCTTTCGTTATCAGTTCCAAAGCTGTAGTCCTCAGTCAATATGATCAGGTTTAACGGGTCTGCAGCTATACGTTGAAGGATCTCCCTTGAGAAACCCCATTGCAGCGAGGAATCACTCGCTAAGATTACTCGAGCAGCTTTGCTTGATGTTATCTTCTCTATCTGGGATCTGCGTTCCAACAGCTTCAGAAATTCGAAGTCGAAGGGCGCACTAGGTACTCCAGGTGCTTGGTTGAAGCGGTCCTGCTTTTCGCGATTTGGTGCTTGCTTGCTATCCGTACGTTTGTGTTGCCGATTGCTAGCACCGTTTGCCTCTGTCTCGAATTCTCGAACAACATTCTCATCCATCCACTCAAGCATGCTCCGTGCATATCTCATTGTAGCCCCAGCCTTTCGGCTTGCGAGATAAAGTTTGGTCGTTTTCAAAGGACTGTTACTGGAGCTATTTGAGGCTTCTATTCGCCACGCATGCTCGAGGAGATAGGCTAGCTCAAGGACCCTTGCGCTTGTGTCCGTAGGTATCAACACCGTTCCACCTTTTCCCACTGCTGTGCGAATCATATCCAAGAGCATGTCGTCACGTTTTTTTCGCCCACCAGCCAAGGGGTTCCTCTCTGCTCCCTTCGTGCTACAAATCAATGCTGTCGGCTTGCGGAGTTGTTCGATGACTTCTGCGCCGCCGGCGGACCCTCCTAACCAAGCAGCTCCACTGAGAACGTTCTCTCGGACTTGGTTCCAGTCCACCGCATAGACAACTGACTCCATCCCATGTTGCAGATGCCATAGTGTACCACCGAGTGTATGTCCTGCGCTATAAGCTGTAATTGTAAGACCATTGAGAGGCGGAGAAAATGGTGACGGCAAAGGTTGATGAGGTTGCGAGTATTTTAAGGGATGTATCAAGGAGAAGTAAGATGCAATCTCTTCTGATGTAGGTGGTTGTAGGAGGATCTGCAAAGATGTGTCTATGCTGGATGTCTGATAGGAGTATGAAGTTTCTGAGAGGACATTTTGCGGTATGATAGTGGAGGCAAGAGGAGTAGAAGAGTAGATGTCTTGTAGTAACGTTCGCCCCAGGGAAATGACTGGTGTAGTTGCGTAAACTGGGACTTGTACGAAAAGCGGTATATGTTTGCAGCAATGAGCAAAGGCTCCAAGGTGAGCTGGAGTCGCGTGGGTGAGCAGTATAATGGAGACACTGGAAATATGCCTAGAAGTCAAGAAAACAGTCAGTTCAGTGACCAGGTAAGCTTAAAGACAAAGGCAGGAGATAATCATGCAAATATTGGAGATAGTTGCATTGCTTCTATCTATACAGAATACAAGGCACTCCATATCTCCCAAAATAATTTCTGCTAGCTGTATCCCGGGATCTTTGGAAGGACCTACCTCTCGAGGCTCTTCAGTTGTGTTACATCGAAGCTCGCGTCCCACCCGACATCGATCAAGACCTTGATACCCCCTTCGAACTCCAGCAAAGACTGTGAAGCTGGTGAGCTGGATTGAGCGCCCAGCAATGGAGTAAAATTGAACATGTTGCTCGTTCAATGTCAGTCTGTGGTGTCGCAACAGGCTAGCTGAATATCATCCATATATCACACAGCATTATCAAAGCAAATAATAAGGAAAATGACCCGTACGTGGGTCTCAAGAAATTAAATAGTGTGAAGGAGTGACTTGGAGTGAATGGGATGTTGCGGGCAAAGCTCCAAGGTGAATGAATACAGGTGCGATGTTCTGAATACGGTCGCCGATAAAATTATTTGAGCAGCAAATATTTCCAGCTAGAATACCTTAGTTTTGTTAACTGCTCCATCGCAAATTTCCATTCCTCACTTCCAGTATCACCAGTCCATTTACACCATGTTATCCCTACGAAGCTTCACACGAGCATTACCCCGATCGTTGCCAAATGTCTCGGCGCAGTGTTCGCGACGGACATTGTCCACTGTGCGCCGCTCCTCATTACTCCAACAATCTTGGAAGGTAGCTTCGAGACCAAGATATGCACCCTTTTCGACGTCAAGGATAGCCAGGGAGCAGCAAGGTGAAGGTACGTATGATAGGGCACGGAATAAGGATGTGCAGGCTGAAACATTCTGTAGTCGACCAGGAACTTTCAGCGAAGCTCGACTCGGAGCTCCAAATGGAAAAGGAGATGAGGGATTCAGAAAAGCTACCCATAAATATCCAAGACTTTCTTGACAACAGCTCGTTTGAGGTAGGCTAGTACTGTCACCGGTCAAGGTCCTGATGCTCAACTACCACAGCTTCATGATACTCCAGGAAATGAAGAAGTCGTCTTAACCCGCCAATTTGGTGACGAATCGTACGTTTACACTCAGTTACATAAATGGCTCATGTCACGATATGATATTGATCTTCATCAGCATCCGCATTGCCTTTTCTATTGCCGACCTCAACAACGTCGACCAAGACGAAGACCAATACGCCGAAGACAAAGCTCTCTACGACGAAGACAGTGCCGACATACCCACAGACACCCAATCTGGCGGCGCCCAAACTAAAGGGGCAATTAACCAAGGCAAAACAAGAGGGGGCAACATTAATGTAGCACCAGAGGACCGCGTAGCGCCTGCCGACCGGCCTGAACTAATGGACGAAGAATCCCCTAGTGGAGAGGCCGGAGAACAAGAGCCCAGCTTCCCGGCGAGGGTCAACGTTACGATCGAGAAGGCTGGGAAGCCAGGAGCTATGCAAATTGAGACGATAGCGCAGGATGGAGAGATAGTTATCGATAATATTTACTACTTTCCGAAAGCAGAGCTTGCTGATGCAAAGACTGCGGATGTTGACTGGTCGAGGAGGAATTTATACACTGGACCCCCGTTCGGAAACTTGGATGAGGATCTGCAGGTACTACTTGAGAAATTCCTTGACGAAAGGGGAGTGAACACTGCTTTGGCGCTCTGGGTGCCTGAGTACATCGACTTCAAGGAGCAGAGAGAATATCTGAGTTGGCTGTCTAGTAAGCCTCGATATGTTTCTACATCCTTTCCAGTACTAACCTATTGCGTAGATATGAAATCGTTCGTCGATACGTAAAGCTTATCTCTAGCGAAACCCGGATTCGTTTCTTATTGTACCTACATACACATGTCCACTCCTAGCGTTCCCAGTTGTTGAAGTAATAATTGTACGTTATTCAGTGGCCAGATATACAGACATTTGTCCGTGCAGGGAAAGCCTTCAAGACTGTCAGCTTGCGTCGGGCTGATGTACAGTCTCTCTTCTTGTACTAAATTCACCTAGCATTCCCATCGTCCTTTAATGTCCGAGTAGGCGCCAGTCGTCCCACGATGCCAGGACGGGAAGCCGCCGTTGACCTAGGAGGTCACTCACACAGTCAATAACTTCTGAACACCAAGAGCACACCAGCACTCTCAACCTTTCCGTTATTGCAAATCCTGGCCTACCCTTACGCCCCTTAACATCCAGTCTAATCATCGCAATTCCAGCATCCTCGCCTCGAAACCTGCGATCTCTACTTCTTTGGCGCATCCGTTAAAGGCACAAACCTGACCCCCCACCCCTTCTTTCTCTCCACACTCCCATCCTCTTTCTTATCAATAACCCAAATATATTGATACCCCATCGCATCCTCGACAGGTATGAACATCCTCCCGCCCCTCTTCAACACCCCCAATAACCCCTCCCCCACCTTCTCCGCCGCAGCCCCAACATGCACAACATCCCACTCCTCCTTCCCTCCATACCCTAGCCTCCCATCTCCTTGCACAAACTCCACCTTGCCCGTCTCTAGCAACCTCCTCCCGTCCTCGCTCTTCGCCATGTTTTCCTTCGCCAGCTCGATCAGTTCGGGTATGTGCTCCAGGCCGACCACTTTGCCACCGTCGTCGCTGATCAGGTTCGCGAAGCAGTGCGTTAGATAGCCGGAGCCGGAACCGATGTCTAGGATGCGCGCGGTGGCGCGGATGTGCGGGAGGCATGTTTCGAGGGCGTGGGCGTGCATGTGTGGGGCGGATATTGTGGCGTTGTGACCGATGGGTTGGGGGGAGTCGGTGTAGGGAGCTGAGGGGGCATAGTGGACGCGATCGACCTGTTTTGGGTAGTAAGACCAAATTTGGGAGTGAGTGCGGGGTGTGGGTTTCTTGTGGGGGGGCGGGGGGGCGGGGGAGTAAGATGGGGAGCAAGTACCGCGAGCATAGCGTTGCGAATACGCTCGGATTTAATGATGCCGTTGGATGTGAGGTTGGCGATTAGTGAGGCGTTTGTTGAGCCTGAGGAGCGCCATGCCATGGCCGGAAAGGTTGTGAGGTGTGGGGTATAGGCTATTTTCTTGCGGACTTGGAAGCTTCGCAGAGTATGGGAACAGATTTTGAGGCTTAGTGCAACGAGAAACTATAGGAATGAAGAAAGTTATGAGAGGGGGACGTGGAATTGGCAGAAGCTCAGAGAACTTTGATATGTGACTTCATTGTCGTGGAGCTACCCCACCAAGCAGGGGTACTGTAGCTGTCTTCCAAAACAAGCGATGGTCTTGATAGATGGATTGTTGCGAGCATCTACATACTTCACCTCGAAATATCTTGATGGACAAAGCGTGGGATTATCGAGTGGGCTTTGATTGAAAAGTAGGCGCAACAAGGAGAGATCGAAAAAGAAACACGGAAAATTCAAAAAGAACACTGTTACCCTCATTGATTCCTTTGTAAGAGTCACGGAGTCGGTATCAACTAGAAAGGGCATGTATAACATCAAGAATTGAGAATTGAACACTTCGAATGGCTCAGCCACGTATCTCTATCACGTCGAGGTTGAATTCAAAGCATGTGCAACAAGAAAACCAGGAGAATGGAGCATATGAACTCCGTGATCTTTACTACTAGTACTACTATTCTGATCATTCGAGACATACATAGCTGAGTCCCTCACCGAAAGACGTCCCCCAATATCGACTGGACTTCTAGCCTCCGAGTGGATACACTGCCGTTCCTCAACGCCGCCACGTCACTTCGACCGAGTCCCAACTTCGTAGGCCTATTAGTGCATCCGACGTGGAGCTGATTCCCCGTATCTCAACAGTCACAGGATGACGGAAGGACAATCCTTCATGCTTATCGTTTTCCAGGCCGGACGGTGTTGCATTCGGGGACCGTTGGTCCCGCAGCGCAGCTGCCACCTCGTCCTTTGTCCCGCATTCCCTGATATTCAGGTTTACCCCGTCTTTTGAGACTGCGGTGTGGTAGGTGGGGACCGCGATTCTCTCTTCGCCGGAGCTCCCCTTGTTTCCGCGGGATATATGTGGCATGAAGATGCGCACACTTCCTGCCGAGCATGGTTGGTCTTCCCACTTAAGTCCCGATTTCTTTGAATCGGCCTTGTTGAACGTTTCGGGGGTTATGCTGTGTGTGTAGCCGTCAGTTGCCAACCTTCGCTTTGTTACCTCCCTCCACCACTGCTCCATTCGGTGGTGCATGCCTAGGATGACCGTTGGAGGAAAACACGGATTGCAGTTTCCACTTGTCAACGTCCGCTGGCATTGCCGGCAGGATCTCCACCTCGTTGTCGTTGACGTCGCTTGATCCCCACTTATTGACCGCATTGGTGCTCAATATCCACGCCTTGTGGTTTGTACGGTTATGATCTAGCTGATCTTGAGAACATACAGATTCCAATCTTGGATAAAAGCGTTCATACTTCTGACGTGTGATTCTTGAGATAGAAACTTTGAGCTCTTTGTGCTTTCCTTCAGATACTCTGGGTCGAAAACCATCGATCGAGAAAACTAAAAAGTGCCTTCAACAAAATGTATTCAAAGCTTTTTACTTATCAAATTTAAAAAAGTATCAAGGTCGACTTGAGGGTCTTGGCAAGGTGTTTGTTGTCCGTATTGGCTTGATGAAGTTTCGGTTGGGTTATTTCGAGGTCATGATTAGGTGAATCGTGAATCGCCTTTTTCCTTTGAGGAGGTGGTTTAATGGTGGAGTATTAACCGGTATATGCTTTGAACATTTCATAGAAAACGTTGACTGTACGCATTTTGTAATCCCTTGGGATCGTGAAAGCATATTATCCGGTCAATTTTGATTACTGCCCAGTACTAGGTAGCCTGTTGGAGCAGATGGAGGATCTGCATGGGAAAGCGTATAACCAGGTCTCTTCGCTTTTAGTAATATCGACCTCCTTCATTCCTTCTCTCGAATATATCGCTTTCGACCCGGCGCTGCTGGGGCCTTCTGCCATGCCCTAAGAGCGACCTCAAAAGTCTTTGAGGAAATCTCGTGGTCTGTGGATATAAGTCGCAGTTGCTGGAGCTCGTGGGTTTTTCAATACGCCCAAGCCTTGTGTAATGCATTGCAGATACTGAGGATTGTGCGAAAGATAACCTCTATTTCATCAGGTCCCTGGTGAACTATCTCCGTCTTGTCGCTCCACCGCCGCCTTCTTCTTCTTCATGTAAGGCTTCTTCCGAGCGCCGTCTTTTCGAAATGCTTCGAGACTGCTGACATTCCGTGACTTAGGATCTCGGCCGTTTAAGCGACCAACAAGCTAACAAGTCTAATAGCCGAACATGAAACTTCAGCTTTGTCTAATTCATCGTACACTCAGACGCAGCGCACATTCGGCATTACTGGGCAATTGTTCCCATTCAGCATGAATTAACAGACCATTCCGAATCGGACTTCCATACTCAGCGGAATCGACCGCTTGTGTAGCTTGTAGCTGCTCAAATATTCATTGAAGTTACCCATCAGATTCTTGCCGTTTATAAATGGTATGACTGGCTCTTTATAACCTGACATCATCTGGTTCTTATATATTTGCTTCTTGGTAATCTTCGTTATAAAAAAGCGTACTTGCGACAGTCTTCGATCGCGTTTTCGACACGTATACTTCACCATCCGCTCATACCTGATTTTCGGCTCTGAACATATCACAGTATTTGTAATATCGCCTGCGAAGATCGACCATCTTCTCTTCACCACCCAAATTGGTAATTCCTCAACGCCTCTATCTTCCCTAGCCTCGTCATCGATGAGCTCATCATCGCTGGGCGTGGGCTCGCTGCGGTCGCTCTCGCTGAACTCGTTCAAGCTCGCTATGTCCTCTGTCGCAAGGAATACGCGCAAGTGAGGGGAATTGGTGTCAGCCGATCTTTCAAACGTCGTAAAGCACTCTCCAAATCTTTCTTTGCCACTCGAACGTCGTGTGACTCTTGATGTGTCCTCTTCAGATGTGGTAACCGACAGCGATTTTTTAAATCTGAAAGAGGTTGATGTAAAGAGAAGATGATAAGGGTGATCTTATCAAACCAACCTTGAGAAGGAAGACCACAAGCTGGTGAATAAGATGCCTTGAGCCCTTATTCCCTTGATTTCGTCGGAATGCTGCACGCGATGATCATCAGGATCATCATCGTCGCTCTCTTGCCCTCCGTAGTGCGTCTTGAGTGACTGATGAAACTTATTACATCTTCTGTCTTAACCTTTCACATTTTACTCGACGAGCACGCGGGAGGGCACATTCCAGGAGCACCAGATGCATGCTTTAGGCCGTCTCGGCGAGATGTGGCGTGAAATTATTTGACAGGTTCAAGACATGCTCGACCCGATCAATGGCCAGCAGCGATAGGAAATGAGTGATGGGACTTGCGAATGATGACATGGTCATCTTCTGTTTGCAGAGAAGCTTGGCGAGATCAAAGACGGTCAACTTGACTGTAGTGAGGTTTTCGGAGCGATCCGGGACCGATACAAGATTGTGTAACCTTGTCGAATGAGTCTCTTGGAGCCGAAGACGATAGGCAGCGAGAGTGGATCAGGCCTGGACCAAGAAAATCATCAGATGCAGCCAGATGCCAACGTAATCTTGGAACGTGGCGGCTTGCTCAAGCTAAAGGTGCTGCACAAATTTATGTGTGTGTGTGTGATATCAAGTTTATTGTCCTTATGTGGGCTTATCCCGGGCTCAGGAAACTCGTCCAATTCCACTTCGTGATCATTATGTTTGTACCAGTCATTACAAAGAGAAGTGGGTAGTCGCGAAAATCATTCGTTGACATGCGTTTGTACACGTCAATGGGCTGAACGTCTCTATGAGGTTATTCATTGTAGTTGGTGTGTAGGCGTCGGTAGGCGATCGTTAATTGGTTGGTGTGGTAGGTACTTCCATATTTCGGCTTAGTCTTGGTCCGTTGTAGAGACATCCTACTTATTGACATTGGTACCCGGAATCACAGCTAGGTCTAGAATATTCTTGGTCTTATGCCTCATTACCAACTTTTCGAGCTTCTTGGGTTCAGGATCCGAGTCAGATAACAGTTGAAGCGAAGGTATCCGACCAGGTTGCGCTTGAGTACTGCCGTTGGCGAGTCATACAGCTTTTTTTCACGTTCACATGAGTGATCCCTAGCACCTCGATTTTGTACTCATCCGCGTCCGCAGCCCTCGTCCCA